>Ga0308002_1000581_pt1 | contig 13314 bp, 15 predicted proteins | sample Neamet34_FD_203148 | JGI IMG/M metagenome (GOLD analysis project Ga0308002, IMG submission 203148) | Marine microbial communities from water near the shore, Antarctic Ocean - #34 | ecosystem: Environmental > Aquatic > Marine > Unclassified | place: Southern Ocean | collected 2014-06-06
CGAGGAGTTCAACTTAGGAAATTCAATGACACAGTCGATTCTTTTAAATGAAACGAGTGCTTATCTACAGAAAAAAGGCTTTGATATTGTATCTCCTACTAATGCAGATTTTTTAATCTCTATTAGTGCTAATACCAATAGAGGTCTCACAAATAATAGAATGCATACTGCTATGCTTCAATATGGTTTTGTAGTAACTAATTCTTTAGGTACGGTTGTTTATCAACAACATAAAATGGAATTAAAAGGTGTGCAAGCTAGTTTCCTTACTGCTGGTATAAATGCCTACAAACGTTGCTTAGATGAATACAAATGGGAAGTGCTTCGAGACTTCTTAAAGTTTTTAGAAGGAGCGTAATTATTTGTTTTTGATAAATCAGATATATTAATAATTCTAATTCAGTATTTTTAAGAACTGGAATTTAAAAGAGAAGGCTAGTGTATTGGATTTATCTTTTTAATTTTGATTAAACTTTTATAAAGCAAAAAAGGAGCTATTAAGCTCCTTTTTTTGTTTACAAATCCCTCATCAAGACCTTGTATAGTTTTACCATATCGGCAATATCTTCTTTGTGGACTTTCTCATCTGGAGTGTGTACATTATCTTCAGGAGCACCTACAAAACACCAGTCAAAAGGGTAGGAGGATTTCTGAAGGCTATTTCCATCAGAACCACCTGCATCTTCAACTTCAAGCTGAAATTTTATATTGTTATTTTTTGCAATGTCTATAATTTTTCGAATGTATGATTTTCTAGGGATACCAGAATCTCTCATCGATATTGCAACTCCTTTACCGTGTGGTACACCAGGAGTAACCCAAGTAATGTCTGAGATTAAAGCTCTACGGACACCCCAGTTTTCGTAAATATGTTTACCTAAATAACCTACAGAACCTCCACCTGTTTCTTCCCAGCAAGAGAATACGAGTACACCATCTTCCAAAGTTTCAGCAACTTGAAGCGCGTTCCACATACCAAGTCTATTATCCATATAACAATTCTGAATATACTCCTCGTCTTCTCTCCAATTGGGTTTAAAGGTAAGGTTGGTTCCGCGGTCTATATCTCTATCTAGTTTATAAGAAATTGTTTTGGTTTCTTCATTTACAACTAATTCAGTGTCTATAGCTCCTTGAGAATCCTCTCCTACAAGTTTAATCCCATTTATAAGTCTAGGTCCACCAAGTTTTACCAACTCCTTTCCATAGCGTACTGTAAATCCAATAGAATCTAAATGCGCAAAAATGGCAGTGCGTGGTGTACCAAATTTCAACATTAAGCAATCTTGAAATTCATCGCCGTAAACTAGCTCAGGTTGGACTTTCCAATTTGCTTTATTTTGCTCTACATAGTCAATAAGAAAATCTCTTAAAGGAGCTTCATCTCCTGCTGGAGCCTGTATCGCTTGTAGTTGTTTGAGTAATGAGTAATCCATGTGCTTAATTAATAATTGAAAATTAAAAATGATGAATTTTGTGGTATTTCACTTCTGAAATAAACGCTATTCATCTACTACCTTTTTTATGCTGATGTTTTTTAATCCTGTAAATTTATCCTGCGCTTTTTGTGCTTCCTTTTTTCGAATTGAAAATATAAGTCTACAATCCAATTCCATTTTTTGCGAAATAATGTCTACTCCTAAGTCTTTAATAAACCGCATAACAGTATTCATTTCTGGATAACCAAAGCTAATCTCAAACTCCTCATCGATTGTACATTCTACAATTTCAGCATTATTTAAAGCTTCTAGGGCTGCGGTTTTGTAAGCATTCATCATTCCTCCAACACCCAATTTTGTTCCTCCAAAATAACGAACAACTACTATACCAACATAGGTCAATTCTTTAGCATCAATCTGACCCAATATTGGTTTCCCTGCAGCGTTAGTAGGTTCTCCATCGTCGTTGGCTCTGTAAACAGAATAATCTTGTTTTAAACGGTATGCATAGCAATGATGCCTAGCTGTGTGATGTTCTTTTTTAAGAACCTCAATTTTTATTTTTAGTTCCTGCTCAGTCTTAATAGGATAAGCATAGCCAAAAAACTTTGAACCGCGGTCTTTATAGAATCCCTCAGAAGGAGCTTTAATGGTTTTGTATGAATCCTTTATTTCACTCAATTATGATACAGATATAAGAAGGATAGAAAGCATCGCAATGACTATACCTATCCAATTAATTTTAGACAAATGCTCTTTAAATATGAGGCTTGCAAATATAGCCGATGTAGCTACAATTCCCATATTATTTATAGGAAATACAAAAGTACTTTCCGGAAAGTGATTTAAACATTTTAAGAAAAAGACAATAGCTAGTACGTTAGGTATACCTAATCCTATTCCAGCTACTATATTTTTAAGTTGTATTTTCTGACTAGTAAAATGTTTGAAAAGCATTATAGGAACTCCAATAGTTCCTGCAATTGTATAAAGCACCGAACTAAATTCTAATTCCAAGCCTTTATTTACTATTTCGTAGGTTTCCTGGCTGTATATTATAACCGTGTCTAATAAGCCAGTACCTATAAATAGAATAATGGGTACTTTTATATAATTGGGCTTAATTCCCTTAATGGATTCATCTTTTTTGGAGGTAAAATAAATGGAGATAAGTGCCAACAAAATCCCTATAATTTTAAGAAGACTAATAGAATCACCATAATAGATAAATCCAAAGATTACAGGTATACAAAGGGATATTTTTGTAGCTACTGAGGTAATGGCTATTCCTATTTTTTGTGCTGAATAAGCCATTAAGTTGAAAATACAAATAAATAGAACGCCTATTGTCAGGCTAGACTTAAACCAAGGCTGACTACTTATTTCCTGAATGTTTATGGTGCTGTCGGAAACAAAAATACATAGACTTGCAGCTGTAATATAATTAAATACTATTGCTTGGAAATTGTCTATTTCAAATCGTTGAAACAGTTTAAAGATAAGTATCAATCCTGTAGTAAATAGGATGCTTAGAAGTAGGTAGATCATTTATTGAATTGTAGGTTTAAGTAATCAGGTTGAATCAATTAATTATTTGGCATCGTTTCTATACCACTTTAATACATCCTTAGAAATTATTTCTTCAGACCTAATTTTATGCTTTAATAGAGGTGCAGGAATTCCATCTAGTAAATAAGATTCTCCTGTAAAAACTCGAGCTTCATCCCATAAATTAAGATCGATAAAAGATTGGAGTGTTTGCCTGCCACCTTCAATAATCACAGAATGAATATTTCTTTTATGGAGTTCCTTCAGTATATTTACGTGAAGTTTTGAGAAATCAATTTTTATATAGTCTGTGGTCTCGGTACTCATATTAGATACCTCTGTAAATACTAACGTTTTTGCAGATTCATCAAAAATAAGTAGGTTTTTATTCAATCGAAGTGCCTTGTCGAGAACTATTCTTATAGGTTGATCTCCTTCCCATAAACGAGAAGTAAGTGCAGGGTTGTCTTTTTCTGCTGTGTTTGCACCTACTAAAATTGCTGATTCTTCAGTTCGCCATTTGTGTACTAATTTCTTAGATTCTTGACTACTAATCCAAAAAGGATTTCCAATTTCTTGTGTTATTGGAGCTATAAAACCATCTTTTGTTTGAGCCCATTTTAGTATTATATACGGTCTTTCTTTCTGATGAAATGTAAAGAAACGTTTATGCGATTCTAGGCATTCAGCTTCTAAAACACCTACTTTTACAGTTGATCCAGCAACTTCTAGCATAGTAACACCTTTTCCTGAAACCTCCGAAAATGGATCTATGCAACCAATAATCACATTTGGGATTTGGTGTTTTATAATTAAAGAAGCGCAGGGAGGTGTTTTTCCAAAATGCGCACAAGGTTCAAGACTCACATAAATAGTAGCCTCTTTTAAAAGAGACTTATCTTTTACTGCCTTTATAGCATTTACCTCAGCATGTGCTTCACCAGCTTTTTTATGCCAGCCTTCGCCAATAATTTTTCCACGGTGTACAATAACAGAACCTACCATAGGGTTAGGGTAAGTTTTGCCCAATCCTAAAGCCGCCAATTCAAGGCATCTTTTCATGTAAATTTCATCCTGCTGCATAGCTCAAAAATAGACAAAATGCTTTAGTTTTAGGCTATGCAAAAAGTCAAAGATATTCGGCTGTTTTTAAAGGAGCATTTAGGAAGTCAATTTCCTGATTCTGAACTTAGAGGTTTTCTTAATTGGATACTAGAATATGTATTTGACTTCTCTACTATGGATTCATTAATGAAAGCTGAAGAGCTTTTAAAAGTTCAAGAATTAGAAGAGGTGAAAAGAATAGTTGCTCTCTTGAAACAAGAAATTCCTATTCAGCAGATTGTTGGTTATGCGTGGTTTTACGACACCAAATTCCCAATTTCTAAAAATGTTCTTATTCCTCGGCCAGAAACTGAAGAGTTAGTTGATTGGATTTTGAAAGATGATGTAAACAATAAAAGTCTTTTAGATATTGGAACTGGCTCTGGTTGTATTCCTATTAGTATTGCTTTAAATAGTACCGCTACTGTATCAAGCCTAGATGTTTCGGAATTGGCTTTAGTACAAGCAAAAAAAAATGCAAATCTTTTCAAAACGGATATTAATTTTATTCATGCAGACATATTAAATCCTGCAACTAAAAATAGTTTAGGCAAATATCATGTTATCGTAAGTAACCCTCCATATGTATTGGAGTCTGATAAACAAATGATGTCTGCTAATGTATTGGATAACGAACCTCATTTGGCTCTTTTTGTGTCTGATGTACAGGCACTTATATTTTATGAAGCAATTGCAGCAATTGCAGCAGAAAAGCTTATAAATAAGGGCTTACTCTATTTTGAAATACACGAACTTAAAGCCAAAGAAACTGTCGATTTGTTAAAGGCTAAAGGTTTTGTGGATATAGAAATCCGAAAAGATTTACAAGGAAAAGATAGAATGGTAAAAGCCATTTGGAAATCGTAAATTGCTGCTTTCCTTATTAAAGAATTTAGCCTAGAAACACAAAATATTTTATGGACGAAAAGTCTAAAATATACCAACTTAGAACAGAATTAGCAGCGCATAACCATGCTTACTATTTATTGGATAAGCCTACAATAAGCGATTTTGAATTCGATCATTTATTAGAAGAATTAATTGCGCTCGAAACAGCAAATCCAGAATGCTTTGATGCGAATTCTCCAACACAACGTGTAGGAGGTACGATAAACAAGAACTTTGAAACAGTAAAGCACAATCGTGCCATGCTTTCTTTGGGAAATACTTATTCTGAAGATGATTTAAGAGATTTTGATAAGCGTATTCAGAAAGTTATTACAGAATCTTATACTTACGTTTGTGAGCTAAAATACGATGGAACCTCCATTAGTTTGCATTATAAAAATGGCATGCTAACACAAGCTCTCACTCGTGGCGATGGTTCTCAGGGCGATGATGTAACTAGTAATGTACGCACCATAAATACCATTCCCTTAAAACTTTCTGGTAATCCGCCCGCAGAATTCGAAATTCGTGGTGAGATTTTTATGCCCCACAAAGGATTTAAGCTTATGAATACCGAAAGGGTAGAAGCTGGCTTAGAAGCTTTTGCCAATCCTAGAAATGCAAGTTCGGGTTCTTTAAAAATGCAAGACAGTGCGGTTGTTGCCAAACGTCCACTTGACTGCTTTTTATACCACGTACTAGAAGAAAAAAACACCATTGATTCTCATTATTTAAAGCTTGACGAAGCTAGGAAATGGGGATTTAAAATTCCCACCGAAACAAAAACCTACGAATCTATAGAGGGTGTTTTGTCTTTTGTTTCCTATTGGGAAGCAGAACGTAAAAATCTAGCTTACGATATAGACGGGATTGTAATAAAAGTGGATAGTAGTTTTCAGCAAGAGGAATTAGGTTTTACTGCAAAGTCGCCTCGTTGGGCTATTTCGTATAAGTTTAAGGCGGAACAAGTAATTACCAAATTAAATAAAATTACGTACCAAGTTGGTCGTACTGGTGCTATTACTCCTGTAGCAAATTTAAAACCTGTACAATTGGCAGGTACCATAGTTAAAAGAGCTTCCTTACACAATGCCGATCAAATTGCTAGACTAGATATTCGTGTGGGCGATACAGTGTATGTAGAAAAAGGAGGAGAAATAATTCCTAAAATTGTGGGTGTTGCTCTAAAAGAAAGAGATTTGTTTTCTCTGCCTACAGCGTATATTACAAATTGCCCAGAATGCACTACTCAGCTTATAAGAAAAGAAGGGGAAGCACAGCATTATTGTCCAAACGAAAAAGCTTGTCCACCGCAGATAAAAGGTAAAATAGAACATTTTATCAGCCGTAAGGCAATGAATATTGATGGATTAGGTACAGAAACAATAGATCAGTTTTTTAAAGAAGGTTTGATTTCTAATGTGGCTGATTTGTATTTTTTGACTAAAGAGCAAATTCTTCCTTTAGAAAGAATGGCTGACAAGTCAGCTTCCAAGGCAATAGCAGGAATACTAACTTCCAAAAGAGTACCATTCGAAAGAGTTTTATATGCTTTGGGAATTAGATACGTTGGTGTTACGGTAGCTAAAAAATTAGCTTTTCATTATCAAAACTTAAATTCATTGCAGCGTGCCGATTTAGAAGACTTAACTAAAGTTGATGAGATTGGTGAGCGTATAGCACAGAGTTTACTCAATTGGTTTCAGGTAGAAGAAAATAAAATAGTAATAAATAAGCTTGTCGAAGCTGGAGTTCAGTTTGAAATTGATGCTGTTCTGTTAGCAGATAGAACTCATATTTTACAAGGTCAATCATTTGTTATCTCAGGTGTATTTACAAATCATTCTCGAGAGGAGCTTAAAAAATTAATAGAACAAAACGGAGGGAAAAATACGACTTCAATATCAAAGAAAACAAGCTATCTTGTGGCAGGAGATAAAATGGGTCCTAGTAAAAGAGAAAAAGCAGAAAGTTTAGCCGTTTCTATAATCTCCGAAGATGAATTTATAGAATTACTAAAATGAAATTACTTACAGACATAAAACATTGGTTCGGCGAGTGGCAATTAAAACGTTCCGATTTGGAGGCGAAACGGAAACGTGCCATTTTTAATTTAGAAACCGCCAATACAATAACAATTTTGTTTGATGCTACAGAACCAAAGAATATTCAAATAGTTAAAGAGCTAGTGAAAGTCTTATCTATTGGGAAAGAATTGGTTTCTGCTTTGGGCTTTGTTAATGAAAAAGACAAATCTTTTGAACATATGTCAACCTTACATTTCGATTTTTTCTCTAACGAAAATTTAAATTGGTTTGGTAAACCTCAAGGAATGGTAATCGATAATTTTATTAAAGAAGACTATGATATTTTAATTGACTTAACCTTAACAAAATTTTATCCACTTACTTATTTGGCTGTAGCCTCACCTGCGAAATTTAAAGTAGGTAGGTGTAGAGCAGATATAAATGTTTTTGACCTAAGTATAGATAATACTAAAGACCAAAGTTTGGATGCTTTGATTAAAGAAATAACGCATTATTTAAATCGTATAGAACCGATATGAAAATTGACTTGAAAGGTACTGGAGTAGCTATGGTAACTCCTTTTAATAAAGATAAATCAATTGATTATAAAGGCTTAGAAAACCTTATTGAGTATTTAATTGATGGTGATGTAGAGTTTTTAGTTTCTATGGGTACTACTGGCGAAAGTGCTGTTTTATCTACTGAGGAAAAGTTGGATATTGTCGATTTTTCAAAAAGTATAATCAATGGACGTTTACCTTTTGTAGTCGGTATTGGTGGAAATAATACTACTGCTGTAGTCGCTCAAATTAATGCAACAGATTTTACTGGTGTAGATGCTATACTTTCTGTTTCTCCAGCTTATAATAAACCTACTCAAGAAGGAGTCTACCAACATTTTAAAGCTATTTCCGAAGCTTGCCCAGTACCTATTATCCTTTATAATGTTCCTGGTAGAACAAGCTCCAATATGTCTGCAAATACTACGTTACGTTTGGCAAAGGACTTTGCAAATGTTGTAGCAGTAAAAGAAGCTTCTGGCGATATGGAGCAAATAATGCATATTTTAAGAGATAAGCCGAATGGGTTTAATGTTCTCTCTGGTGATGATGCACTAACGTTACCAATGGTATTAATGGGGGCAGAAGGTGTAATTTCTGTTCAAGCTATGGCTAAACCAAAAGAGTTTTCTGAAATGGTTCGTCAAGGATTAAAAGGTGATTTAGAAAAAGCAAGGGCATTGCATTATCCACAATTAGAAATTATAGACAATTTATTTGTAGAGGGGAATCCCGCAGGAATAAAAGCCTGCCTAAAGATTAAAGGAGTTTGCGATGATTACGTTCGTCTTCCTTTAGTAGGAATATCTAGAGAGCGGTATTTAAAACTCGAAAACTTATTAAAATAAAACAAAAAAGGCTCCATTTGGAGCCTTTTTTGTTAATCACAAGTTGTAGTAGTAATAATAGTATAGTCGTCAACGGTTTGAATTATAGGGGCCATATTTTCGATTAATAATAATTCCGCATCACAATAATCAATTTCTGTTGTTAAGTTTTCCTGCACAACATCATCATGTGTTATTGTTATGATACAGGTTTTACAACCTTCTTCAATACAAGACGATAAGCCTAAAATAATTAAAATGCTAAATCCGAATAAATACTTCATTTAATAGCTTGTACAAGTTCTAACTCTTTCTATTGGACCTGCAATAGTTGATTTAGGTTCATTTTCCATAACTTCTAAAACTTCTCCGCAATATACATTTACAGTTCTTAAGTGCTCCATTTTCGCTCCATTATAGAAAACTTCTATTTCACATGTTTTACATTCTTCTTTACAAGATGTAAAAACTAAAAGTAATAATACGATTGGGAATAATATCTTTTTCATCGATAGCTTAATTAATAACAAGTAATAAATGTGGTGAATTCCACTGTATTCTCAGACACACCATATTCCATAGTTCCTGTGGTATAATCTAGATCAATCATTTCTTGAAGTTCTTCGCCACAATAATCTTCTTTTACAGATTCTAACATGTAAACCTGACCTCCTTCAATTATATAGTAAGTGGTAGATTCACAAGTTTTACAATGGTCTTCTACACAAGAAGAAATTAGTGGAAATAAAAGTAGCGGTAATACTTTGAAAAGTAGTTTCATTTTTAATGTTTTGAAGATTCGAATATAGGGAATTTATTGGTCTTTTTTGCGGGGTCTTCTCCAGCGTCTTCTTCTCCATGGTGCTTTTCTAACTAAATCCATTTCTGTTCCGCTTCTCGGATAAGCTACATCACCGTAATAAAATTTTGTTACAATAGTTTCGTCAAAAAGCTTGGTGCTTTTGGTGAAGTCTTTAGAGCTGTAAATTGTCCATGGAATAACCATCCCATTTCCCTCATAAAGCAACCCTTCTTGTGCGTGTATTTCTCCGTTGTACCGTATTACAACACCATTTTTTGTATTAGGACTTATAGAGTGATCTCCTCTTTTTATTCCTAAGACCAAATGGCCATCGTCTAACTGAAACTCTTTCCAACCATAATTTTTTAGCTTTCCAAAAGAGGTTACTTGTACAATTACGGGTACGGTATCTCTTTCGTAAATAAATACCGATTCCCAATCGTGTTCATGGTTTTCAATATGCGAATTCTCTCCATAATAGTACCAATACTGATATACATTATGACTGTATGTTTCCGCATAATTAAAATATACTGTAGGCACCTGATTGTTTGGCCCTCTATTTTCAAGTCCTGTTCTCCCTATACCTTTTAGTTTTTCCCCAATGGCATATGTTATCATATTTTCAATATTATCCTCTGGATCAAACTTCTCATCTCCATTGGCATCCTGATGGGTATTGAAATCTATAGGAATAGGAAAACATTTTTCGGAGGTTTTCATAAAACCTCCTTCTTGAAAAGTTAGTGTGGGTAAGTATTTTTTAGCATCTACAAACTCGTTTCTTCGCTCTTTTTCTTGTGCGTTTACACTAGTAAAATTACAAATGAGTAGCAAGTAAATAAAACTGAATTTATTTTTAAGAACTTCCATTAATAAGGTGCTGATTTTTTAAGTGAATTAATTACTTTAGGGCTTTAAAAATTAACAGTCTTTAACGACTATTAACGAGAGCTTAACCGTACAATACGATTACAAAATTTATGTTTGTTTTCGTATTAAAGGCAACAAATATAAACAGATTTAGAATGGATAGTGTAAACATCAAAGAAATTAACGATAAAATTAAAGACGAAAGTGCTTTTATCGATTTATTAACCATGGAGGTTAATAAAGTTATTATTGGTCAAGGCCATATGATCGAGAGATTATTGATTGGTTTGTTAGGAAATGGACACATTCTTTTAGAAGGTGTTCCAGGTTTAGCGAAAACCCTTGCCATAAATACACTTTCCAAAGCTATAGACGGAAAATTTAGTCGCATACAATTTACGCCAGATCTTTTACCATCTGATGTAGTTGGTACTACGGTTTACAATATGCCTAAAAACGAATTTAGTATAAAGAAAGGACCTATTTTTGGGAATTTTATTTTAGCTGATGAAATCAACCGTGCTCCTGCAAAAGTACAATCTGCTTTACTAGAAGCCATGCAAGAGCGTCAGGTTACAATTGGTTCCGAAACTTTCAAAATGGAAGAGCCATTCTTAGTTTTAGCGACTCAAAACCCTGTAGAGCAAGAAGGAACTTATCCTTTGCCCGAAGCTCAAGTTGACCGTTTTATGCTTAAAACGGTAATCGATTATCCTAAACAAGAAGATGAACGTATAATAATGCGTAACAGTCTTAAAGGACAATACGAGGTGGTTAAGCCTGTAGTGAGCATAGAGCAAATACTTAAAGCTCGTGAGGTGGTGAAAACCGTTTATATGGATGAGAAAATTGAATCTTATATACTCGATATTATTTTTGCTACTCGTTTTCCAGAGCGTTATGGCTTAGAAAATTTAGCACCTTTAATTTCATTTGGAGCTTCTCCTCGTGGTTCTATCAACCTTGCTATAGCATCAAAGGCTTATGCCTTTATAAAACGTAGAGGTTATGTAATTCCAGAAGATGTACGTGCTATTTGTACCGATATTCTTCGTCATAGAATTGGACTTACCTACGAGGCAGAAGCCGAAGATGTAAGTGCTGAGGATATTATAGAACAAATATTAAATAAAGTAGAGGTGCCGTAGTATGGAGACTAAAGAGCTTTTAAAAAAGGTTCGGAAGATCGAAATCAAAACACGTCGATTGTCCAATCATATTTTTTCGGGTGAGTACCATTCGCATTTTAAAGGAAGAGGAATGACTTTTTCTGAGGTGCGTAAGTACCAACATGGAGATGATATTAGGGATATTGACTGGAACGTAACCGCTAAACTGAACGAACCACATATTAAGATTTTTGAGGAAGAAAGAGAATTAACCATGATGCTTATGGTGGATGTTTCTAAATCGGAATCTTTTGGAACTCGTGTACAGCAAAAACGTGATTTGATTACGGAACTCTGTGCCGTACTTTCGTTTTCTGCTATTCAGAATAACGATAAGGTTGGCGTAATTTTCTTTACCGATCAAATAGAACTTTATATTCCTCCTAAAAAAGGAAAATCTCATATTCTTAGAATTATTAGAGAGCTTATTGAGTTCAAACCAAAAAGTGATGGAACTAATATTTCTGAAGCACTGCGGTTTTTAAGCTCGGTAGTTAAGAAGAAATGTATTGTATTTGCTCTTTCTGATTTTCAAGATGAGAATTACGATAAGAATTTGAAAATTGCAGCTAATAAACACGATCTCACTGCCATTCGCGTAATTGACGAAGCAGAAGAGTCTTTGCCGAATTTAGGACTTATTCAAATGCAAAATCCTGAGACTGGCAAAATTAATTGGGTGGATACTAGTTCTAAATCAATTCGTTCTAATTACGAACTCAAATACAAAGCTTTTGTGGCAGAATTTAAATCAAACTGTTTAAAATCGGGTACAGATTACCTCGATTTACGAGTAGATCGTTCCTACACAAAGCAATTATTAGAATTCTTTAAAAGAAGATAAATTTGAATAAACTCATTTATATATTCGTTTTCTTTTGTGCTAACCTAGCAGTGGCACAAACAGAAATTACAATCCAATCTGATACGGATTATGTTTTTATTGGAGACATCATAAATATTGATTTAGCAATTCAGTCTAATGAGTCTTTAATTTGGCCTGAAATAGAAGAATTAATCGCTCCTTTAGAAGTTCAAAGTTTAGGTAAAATTGATACTTTAAAAATGGGTAACTCAAATGTATATCGTCAAAGAGTGGCAGTGCAGAGTTTTGATACTGGTAGATTTGTATTGCCTAGTTTGGCTTTTACTTCTTTATTAGGCGATACTTTTTATTCCGATTCTGTGGCAATAGCATTTTTGGCTGTTCCTTTAGATACTACAAATGCAATTTTCGATATTAAACAACCTAGAGAGGTTCCGTTTAATTTTGCTGAGGCTCAGCCTTATATTTTGGGTGGTTTAGCTTTGTTACTTCTTTTAATTCTGATTTTCTTTTTAATTAAAAAGTTTTCAAATAAATCAGTCGAAAAGATGGAGGAAATAATTCTTATTCCTTGTGAAATTGAAGCGAATGAAGCTTTAAAACAATTAGATTCTAAAGAGTACATTACTAAAGGGTTGGTAAAAGAACACTATGTAGAACTTACCGAAATCCTCCGTCATTATTTCGATAGAGAATTTGAAATTGATTCTCTAGAGTCAACTACAGACGAAACGATAGCATTATTAAAAGATAATAAGTTGGACGTAAAACTAATAGAGCAAATAAGTGAATTATTAGTGGAGGCAGATTTAGTTAAATTCGCTAAGAGTTCACCAGATTCTAGGACTTCTAACAATTACATGACTAAGTCTTTTGAGATTGTAGAAAACTGTCATAAAATGAAAACGGAGGTAAAAGATGTTTAAGGATATTAACTTTTTGAATCCAGAATTTCTATACTTATTAATTCTACTTCCTATAGTATTGCTCATCGAAATGGGTTTTAACAAAAAAAGGACTCCTAGTATTTCCTGGTCGTCTAGTTTTTTAATTGATAAAAATATTAGTTGGAAATTAGTCTTAAAATATTTTTTATGGCTTACCAGAGCAACAGCTTTAGGATTGCTAATTATTGCATTAGCTCGCCCTCAAACCACCGAAGTAAGTTCCGAAACACTTAGCAAAGAAGGAATAGATATTATTTTAGCAATGGATGTTTCTACCAGTATGTTGGCACAAGATTTTAGTCCG
>Ga0308002_1000588_pt1 | contig 13151 bp, 13 predicted proteins | sample Neamet34_FD_203148 | JGI IMG/M metagenome (GOLD analysis project Ga0308002, IMG submission 203148) | Marine microbial communities from water near the shore, Antarctic Ocean - #34 | ecosystem: Environmental > Aquatic > Marine > Unclassified | place: Southern Ocean | collected 2014-06-06
ATTAATTGTATTGGTAATTTTAGCAATGATATTCAAGAAGCTGAAGCACCAATATTATATTATGCATCTGAATGTAAATACATTGATAATATACCATTAAAACCCATTACGGCATATGTTGATGAATGGATAGCTATATCATCTGCTATAGGTGGCAAAGATGTTACGAAAGGTTATATTGATAATGATTATACAAAAGCATTTATACAAGAATTAAAACCAGAAATTATTAAAAAATTTTATAAAAAATTATATTTATATGTAATTACCAATACTGCATTATTTATTCCATTATACACTAAAAATTATATATATAAATATAAAATAAATCAAAATTCTCAAATATTTAAAACAATAGAAATTGATAATGCATTTTATAAACTTCGAGAATTAAATATTTCATTTTATCCGTTTGAAGAAATTAAAGAAAATTAAAGCATTTGGTTTAATATTCAATTAAAGTTCTATTATAATATGTTATAATGGTGAAACTTTGGAGGATAAACGATAATTCTCCTATTGAGTGGCAAAAATTGTTGCAAGATCATGTAAGAATTGAAAATGGAAAGAAAAATATCACTTCGTTTTGTAATGCAGTACAAAACTCTAAATTAATTACTGTAGCAACAATTCCTGAAAAAGATCCTGTAAATAATTCGCAAATTGGAAATACAAAATCATTTATAGACAAAGTTTCAACTTTATTAAATTATAAAGAAGGTCAACATATTAATACAATTGATGTATATCAACATCCAGAATATAGTATTCAAGCAATGTACATTCTGGATAATGATTCCACTAACTCGACTAATTTAAATCATTTTGCAACAATTGTGAATACAGAGTATATGAAGATTTTTGAATCAGCTGTATTTTATAAAATTCAAGAAAAAACAACTGTTGAATTACCAATAGAAGATTTGATGAATGTTTTTGTAAATTTTTATTATGTAAATGGATTAAAATTAGTCAATGGTGTTTTTGAAAAAATTAGTTGCAACAATTATGTTCCCGAAATTAAAGAAATGTTTAAAAGTTATAAAACTAAGAATATTCACACATGGGTAGTATTGGCAGAAACAAATGAAATGCTTGATAAAATTAATGAATCTGACAATACCATTGACGATTTAAATAATGTAATTTGGTTCAAAGTTAAGGAATATCACGGAGATCTTATTGATATAATGTCTACATTGGAACACAACAAGGCAAGTGATTATAGAGGAGTATTTATGGATATTGATGAAAGATTTATTAAAAAGGTGTTCTTTTAATTTGATTAAATGATTAATTGAATAATTTAATTCTTTAATAAAAAAGGTTATATGTTTGTTTTTTATTTATTTATTTGTTAATAAATATATATGAGTAACTATCCCGGAACTACGAATAGTACATATACAAATGATGTAAATGCTTTAGAAGAAAATCTCGAGACCATGCCGGAATCTCATCCAGATTTTACTAGAGAAGCTGGCAAAAAAACAGTTATTGGATTTGATCCAGAAACTATTGTTGATGCATCACAAATTCCTGATGCATATTATGTCGAAACTCAACGTGGTTCATATATTAATATTAATAATGAATCGATTGATCTTGTAAAATTTCGACCCGAGATTATTAGTCAAATTAAAAATAGACAAATGCAACAACAACCTATGCAACAACAACCCATGCAACAACAACCCATGCAACAACAACCCATGCAACAACAACCCATGCAACAATCTGATATGGAACAATATCAACAAAATGATCCACGGTATGCTAATCCGCGATTTGTTCAAGAAAATAATCCAACATATACTCAATCTACATTTGATCAAAGACCTGGACCAATGCATAAAGTTATTGACTTGACAGATGCAAATTTATCTATAAACGATGAATGTTCAAGTCACTCGCGCAAAATTCCGAATTTACCAGTGAAATCCATATTTAGTCCGTTATTATGTGGATGGAAAAGAAGTGTGTTTTTATTTATAATGATATTACTTTTGATGAATCCTGTTACATCCGAAACTATTGCCTTTCACATCCCACAGTTCATCAATCCAACTATACTGCTGGTATTCCAGATTGCTCTAATTACTGTATTATGTCATGTTATGAATGGATATATACTGACATAAACATGAAAAAAATGAAATTTATACTATTTATTGTAAATGGTACCATTATATCAATGGCTACTTTATCACTATCACGCATTATTTTTACCAATGTTAATAATGATTCGTGTTCTTTTAAATTAGATTGTTCTAATGATGCAGAAATTGTAGAAAATTATTGTCAAATTGCTCAATATCCAAATGAATACTATTCATATTTATCATCGCAACTATCTGAATATATTACCGAAATATTATGTGATGTAAAAAATATTAATGATAATATTGAAATATATGAAAATACTAGAGATAATGAAGCGAAAATTGATAATGACATTTATCGTAAATTTGCAATGCTTGATAAATTAAAATATACACTCACAGAAAACATTAAAAATGTATATAATAATCGGTATCACATACGAGCCAATAAACAACTCAATCTAATAAATAGCTTACAATCAACACTTTCGTGCATTTTAGAAAGAAAAAGGAAGGATTCATTAATTACTGATATTTTATCAATTGTGGAAAAAAAAACTATAAAAATGATTAATGATAAATTTCAAATATTTAAAATTAAGCATTATATCATTAACAATAAAAATATTTATGAAGTTATTAAAACAATAATTTATGAAACAATTCATAAAAATAATTTATATTCGGAACAAATTATAGAATGTTTATGTACGAATGAATATATTAATATTCCATCATATATAACAAACCTAATATCGCAAAATGTACCGCATGCAATAAATAAATTGATAACTAAAAATATTTATAAAATGGAAATTACAGACACAAATGTAATTAAATCATGGATATTGCTACATAAATATGAAAAACCATTAACAATGATATACAATGTTGATCAATTGCTAAAATTATCAAATGAAGAAATTTGTAAATTTGTGAAACAATATGAAATACATAACAATGGTATTGCTGGCCATAAAATGAATATACTTGAATATGAGAACAATTGCAAAAAACGCCCAATATTGCATTGTGAAATTAATACAATCTCATCACTGTTGTGTGTTTTTAAACAAGTCCATGATAAACTTAAATTAACGATATCTGATATTATATCTGAAGATGAAATCAATGATAATATTTTAACGTTATTATTGAAATATAGTAATTTTGTAAATCATTATGAATTTGAAAGCAAAAAATGTTTATTCATGAATCATTTTATTAAATATGGAATTCAAGAAAAATATAGGTCAATGTATTTGGGTATTTACAGTGAATTTCCCACATATATATCTAATAATTGGAATTTATATTTAAACAACATGGATAGCATTGATAATATTTTATTAGAAATTAAATTTCCAAATATTTCTGAATTTGAACATAGATCAAAATCTCATAGACAATCTATATCTGTTAATAATGAATTTCGTAATATGAATTTAAATATTTCGTCACGTTTTGACCCAGATCATCAATTGAAAATTGATAATTCTTGTGTAAATATGATCATTTCAGAAACAGATAATGTTATAACGAAAATGTCTATCGACTCATTTGTACCATTATTGCGCAAATATATTGGTACAATTTATAAATTTTGTGATGAAAAATATACCGGTGGAGAAAATACATTAGATATTTATAGAACAATGATTGATGCAACCATTAATGATAGAACATTTAAATTATCATTAATTCATATGAATATTATATTAGCTATATCTTCTTTAGACAAACCAACAATAATGGATGTTGCACATATGGTAAATTATAATACCGCCATGATTTCAATGATAAAAACAATGATTCTTAATGGCATTATACTTCAAAATACTGCGGTATTGGAAATTAATTATGATTTTATATGTAAGAGTTACCATTAATCTATATATTGTCAAAAAAAATGAATTTATTTATTCCTAGAATATTATTATTTTATATTAATGTCTTGCCAATCGATTGTGTTCATTTTATGCTCTATTAAAACTACTAGTACCGATAATATCGAAAGTATATCATATACTTATGTTAAAGCACCATTACGGTCTATTAATTCATTGAAATTATCTAGTAAAATTATATCTTTGAATATTGGAGATTTACCTAATGATGTATTTCCAATGATAGAAAACATCGACGTGACAAAAGATATATTTAATGATAAAATCTCTTTAATTGACATGTCGGATATCACATGCACAAGTGTTGAGATGTATCTTCGACAATATGTTGCTAAAGATTTAACATTTGAAAATTACATTATTACATTACTAATGAATTCTGTTTTATTGTCGTCTTTCGATTCCATTGACAGAAGAATCAGAAGAATGAATTTATTAAAATGTTCAGAAGAATTATTATTTTGGCAATTGCCACACAACTGTTCAATCGATATTACAAAACAATATATTGATAGAAATGTAAATGTTCAATCTTATAGAAAAGTTAAAATGGAAGATGGATATATTGCATCAAATGTTGAAATTGAAAGTAAACAATTATCTGATTACTTAGATAGATTACTAAATCATACAAATAAATATGTTGACGCGGCATTAAGCAAAACTTATTTTCCACTGGCAGATTTATCAAATCAAAATATTGATAATGAAACAATTACTAAATTATTATTATCAACAATAATTGACAAACATGAGAAGGTTTTATTAGTTATGACAATTATGTCAATGCCAAAATATTGTCATTTAATTGTCAACAACAGGGATGCATTAATATTTATTGATGAATCAAAAATGTTTTATAATAACATGAAAACTTATGAAAAACTTTTGTATTATTCATGGCTATCGCTAAATATGGAAGAATCAATTAAAAAAAGTAATACTAAAGAAGAACATAGATTTATTCTGGATATTCATGTTGCATCAGTTTTGCCACATTTACCAAAATCATATATGACAATTTTATTTGATACTGATACTCCAACTTTAAAAACTAATTTATTTCCACCAAAATGGGATACAGATGATAAAACTGGAGTATGTACATTGGAAATATTTAAATTTAGAATGAATGTATTCATGTCTGGTACAGATTCATATTTATTCGATGGCTTAGATTGGTCGAGTTATGCATTAAGTGGTTCAATGATGGCATGTTGCCTTCCATTGTTTAATCCATTAATGTTAAATATTAATAAAAGTATTGATAATAAAAGTATTGTTAATTTTAATAATTTTGCAAATAAACATTACGGTAGTGCTGATATTGATGTTGCTATTAAGGGAACAAATTTAGAATTTATTGATGCAGTTTATGTTTTTAGAGATATTTTAGAAAAGAATTTATATAAATCATTTAAATATCAAGTTAATAATTTCAAAGATTTTGAAGAAAATAAAATCACATATACTTCTAATTTTATTGAAGAAAAGACTAATTCGGATGATGATATTATACAAACAACGTCAAAACCTATTATTAAATGTGATAAAATTATAAATTCGAAAAAGAATTTTGTAAGAATTACATATTTGAAGCAAGTTAATATTTCCATCAATAATCAATTTATACGCGAAAACTTTTATTCGATAGATGAAAAAGAAGCAATATGCGATGAAACAGATATTGATACAACAGATATTTATGTGTTGACAAGATATATTGATATTATTGAAAATATCAATCGAATGAATCATGACGAATCCATGGATGCATCAAGAATTATTGATATTGTGTACAATGTATATTTGGAATACCAAAATGCCCAAGATGAAGAAATTGATCATCAACGATTAGAATTGCATGATATTGTTCCAAAAAATATTATTAGAATATTTATGTCTTCCAGTGATACGGATAATGCTGACACAACATGTGTTATTAAATGTTCTTCAAATATTAAGTATTGTCTCAAATGTTCATTATTAAAACATGATTTTGAATTATTTAATATTCGTTCTGAAAATTTCTTTGGAACAATATCCCAATTCCATTTCCCAATTGTTAGATCATATTATCGTGGAAATAATGTATATATGACACCATCGTGTGTTTCGACATGTCATACATTGGTAAATATTGATTATAAATTTTTTGCAGGAATGAGTGATCCCGTTTTAATCTGGTGCAAATATTATTTCAGAGGATTTGGGTTTTGTTTCAATACGAATGAACTTAAAAAATTTGTATCATTTTGTATTAACAATACAGAATTTGCCGCAAAATTTTGCGGAATAGATTTTAATAGCATACCAAGTATTAAGAAATTATTTGTACCACAAAGATATAATGGTATATATGAAGGAAAAATACTGGGTTCAAATGATTTTGAACCCGGGTTTGAAAAAAGACCGAATTATATCGTTCCATTTCCACACAAAAATGGATCAATTGAATGCATTGATATGGAAATAATATATTCAGTAATTCATAAATGTACTCAGTGCATGTATGTTAAACGAGATGTCATGAAATTTAAAAAATACGAAGACCAAATATTAACATCTTCAGAAGATGCTAGGCAAATACCACAAAATATGCAAATACCACAAAATATGCAAATACCACAAAATATGCAAATACCACGAAATACGCAAATACCACGAAATACGCAAATGCCACAAAATATGCAAATACCACGAAATACGCAAATGCCACAAAATATGCAAATACCACGAAATACGCAAATGCCACGAAATATGCAAATGCCACGAAATACGCAAATGCCACAACCCACCGAAGAACCAGAATTATTCGAAACAATTAATTCATTACCAACTTTATCAGATATTGAAGCAACAATCAATCAATTAGTGGCAACATTTAATTAAATAAAATAAAATTTGATTAAAACTAGGTTTAACATATGAAACATTTATTTATTAATGACAGTAACATGTTCAGAATATATAACATTGAAAAAATATAGATCAGATGGTTATTACAAATTATGTAAAGTTATACCCGCCAATTATGCAATACAATTAGAAAAAAGTATATTTGAATTTTGTACAAGTTATACTTTTAAAAAGGATATTCCAAAAGAATATTTTATTAAAATATATAATACAAAATTAACAGGAATATGTTATAATTTAGATCAAATAAACTGTCCTTCCTTAATTATTAGAATTATGAAAAAAGAAATAATAATTAAAGATATTCCAGATATGAATTATATAGAATTAAATCCAGAAAGATGGGAATTAACTATTAAACGTATTGCATATGCCGAAGATAAACGAAATAATATGGCAACATGCAAAGAATATAAATGTAGAAATTGCGGTTGTCAAGAAAGTTATAATTATACAATTCAAACACGTTCGTGTGACGAACCTGCCACAGTATTTATTATTTGTACCAAATGTAATCATAGATTTAGATTATAAATATATAATGAATTATTATTTTATAAATTTAATTTAAAAATAAATTTATTTATTTATTAATGAAAGAATTGATTATTGTGTCGTGCAAGTATTTTATTCCGTTAATAAATTACATAAAATGTTATTGTTTGAAAAATAATATTTGCGCATCAATAATTGAGAATATTGATCCATTTGATAAAAGAACACATTTAATATTTGATATTAGGGATAGAATAATTTTGCCATTAAATTTTATTATTTATAATTTTGAACAATTGCTGGCAAGTGATTTATCAAATGATTTTTATAAAAAATTTAAATTAGCCAAATGTATATTTGATTATTCCCAAAACAATATTAAATTTTTAGAAGATTTACAAATTGAATCTCATTTTTTACCATATAGTTGGTTTCCTTCATTGTATAATATTCCGAAAGTAAATATGAAAAATAAAAATATTTCATTTATGTTTATTGGATGTTTTAATGAAAGACGTAGAAATATTCTCAAGTCAACACACACATTGGCCAAAAAATATAATTATAAAATGTTATTATCTTCTTCATTATGGAATGAAGATTATTTAAAACAATTATCATTATGTAAAATTTCATTAAATATTCATTATTATGAAAATAATACAATTCTTGAAATACATCGTATTATTCCATGTGTGCTTGCTAAAAATATAGTATTAACAGAAATATCCGATGATTTATATTACAATTATTTATTATCAGGATGTGTAACATGGATAACTAAAGTAACATTACCAACAATTTTGCACGAAACACTTTTAAAAACCAATGAAGAATTAGATATCATTGCTGATCAACGAATAAGAAAGTTATTGGAAAATGTGATATTATTTTCCAATATTCTTGATAAAATAAAGGATAAATTAATTAATGAATGTTAATAAAATATATTAGAGTTACTTACAAACACGATAACGAATAGAATATCCCGCTTCAGATGGCGAATTAATTTCTATTATTTCATTTCTTTGAAGTTGATAATATCTTGCCATGGGATCAGTCCCATATTTTATTTCCGGTAAATGCCCAAGTTCAATATTATATTCTTTAATAACTTGTAATTGTTGTTCATCAGTTAATAAAAGTATCATTGGATTTGAAACATGATCTGCTCTATCTGACATAACTTCTTTAGTAAAAACAAGTTCTGAATTTTTTGCATTGTCGAACATTTTTACCATCTTTGGCGAAGCCATTTGTGCAATAAGAATTTTATATGTATTTTCATTATCGCTAAAATAGTTTTCTTCTTCTGTTTTATCGATTTTTGTAATTTTATAAAATGTTATATATAATTCAATTTTATAATCATCTTTGACAAAATATGTATATGCTCCATTAATGTTTTTTAGAAATTGATCGGTAATATCTTGTACAGATAAGTGCATATAAACCTTTCGTCTAGACAACATTAATGCTACATTTTTTGCCATAATAAGCATTTTTGATTCTTCGTTATATTCGTCATTGAGATAATCCTGATTCATTACTATAAATGAAGAACCTATTTTAAATATATAAACTTCAATTTTTTTATATTTAATAATTTTTTCTTCATTCATAGTAATGAATAGTTTACAATATGTTAGTTGGGCTTTATCTGATTTTGACATAACTGGAACTGATTTCGAAACAATGGACTTGCATGAATTAGATACAATTACATCATCGCAGATTAACACAACAAATTCTAATGATCGTGATATTTTACATATGTCTCGTTCAGTTTTATTAAAGCATAAAACTTCGGTAAAATTATTGATGTGTAATAGGAAAATAAAACATGTGTCATTTTCTAATGTTAATCGCAAACCAGAATCATCTATGATTAATTTATCAGATATGTGTCAATTTTTGAAAATCAATTAAAGTATTTATATAATGTTATTTTAATTGAATATGAGAAATGTTATTTCATTATGTGAACATTTTATTACCCTACAATTTGGTGGAAAAAGTAAAATCCTGAAAAAATGGTCAACACTTGAACATAATGGAGTTGTATTTCCACCATTATACGAGTCCCATAATATACCAATTAAATATGAAGGAAAAAATATTTTATTACCGGCACTAGCAGAAGAATATATAACATTATATGTGAGATATCTTGATTCCGAATATGCATTAAATAAAAAATTTCATTCTAATTTTTTTAAATCTTGGAAATCAAGTATAAAAGGACTAAATATAAATTCTTTGGAGAAATGTGATTTTACAGAAATTAAAAAGTTTATTGACAAAGAAAAATTGATAAAGAAAGAAATGTCCAAAGATGAAAAGCAAAATATAAAAGAAAAATTATCTATTGACGAATTAAAATATACTGTAGCAAATGTAGATAATAGTAAACAACCTGTAGGGAATTATCGTTTAGAACCACCTGGTATATTTATTGGCAGAGGATGTCATCCAAAAATGGGACAAATTAAACCCAGAATATTACCGTCTGATATAATTATTAATATTGGTAAAAATGCAAAAGTTCCAAGTTTACCAAAATTTTATAATGATAAAAAATGGAAAAAAGTAGTTCATGATAACACATCAGAATGGCTAGCTTCATGGAAAGATACTATTACTGGAAAAATTAAATATATATGGCTGAGTTCTAAATCTGATTTGAAAACTAAAGGAGATATTGATAAATTTGATAAAGCGCGAAAATTGAAGAAACATATAAAACAAATTCGAAAACAAAATAATTTAAATTTGATAAACAAAGATAAAAAGATTCGACAATTATCCACTGCATTATTTTTTATTGATAATTATGCTTTGCGTGTTGGTAATGAAAAAGATGATAAAGTTGAAGCAGATACCGTTGGTGTAACATCATTGAGAAAAGAACATGTCACTATTTTAGAAGATTCACAAATTAAATTAGATTTTTTGGGAAAAGATTCTGTGAGATATGTTAAAAAAGCAAAAGTTCCCGAAGAAATTTATTCTAATATTAAAAATTTTTGCGAAAATAAATCAAAAAACGAAGATTTGTTTAATCTTGTGAGTTCAACAGAATTAAATAATTACATAAAAGATTTTGGAAATGATTTTACAGCAAAAGTATTTAGAACATTTGGTGCATCAAATATGTTCCAAGAAGAATTAGATAAAGTTGAAGAAAAGTTATGTAATTATAAAAAATCAGATAAAATGGATTTGTTATTAAATGGTTATAATACGGCAAATGTTATTGTTGCCACAGCATTAAATCATCAAAAGAATGTTAGCAAAGGATATGAAGAAGGAGTAAATAAATTAAAAACAACAATGTTGGAATGTAAATCAAAAATAGAAGAAATTCTTAAAAATGATCCTGGTTCAAAAAAATCTAAATCACAAATTGATAAATTAAAAGAAAAAATTAAACAATATAAAATTAAAAAAGAAACAAAAATAGAAATGAAAAATATTTCATTAGGAACATCTAAAATTAATTACATTGATCCAAGAATATCTATTGCATTCTTTAAAAGAAATGATATACCAGTAGAAAAAGGTTTTAACCAAGCATTAAAAGATAAATTTGCATGGGCATTAAATATAGAGTCTGTGTGGAGATTTTAAATTGATAAAATTTTATTATATGTGATATTCAAACTTCAATTGGTGCATTATTGGGTTACAACAGTTGATGATTTTCCGTATATTTCCGTATAAAATACACTACTTTAGTAATTTCATTCAAAGGCGATCCCACATTATTATACAAAACAGTAATTTTACCTTTTGATTATTCTGTTATTATCATATCAATAAGATCATATCCAAAACGACATAATCTATCTTTATGGGCAATTACTATTTCTTTAATTTGATTGTTTATAGCCAAATTTATTATTTTTTTAAATTTTTTCTTTTAAAATTTAATCCACTTCCAATGTCATGTAATATTTCATATGTAGGGTACAATTCTTTCATATATTGTATTTGTCTTTGTAAATCATCTTTTTTCTTTTGATTCAATATTATAATCTAATATATATTTTTTAACATTCTAAATGTTTCAATATATCCTTTAGTATCCCAATTATATAAAGTTTTAAAATGAACTCCTAAAATTATACATGCTCTATTAGGAGTTACAAAATCTTTATGTTCCATGTTAAATATTAATGAAACGAAAAAAGTTTCAAACTGCAGACGAATATAAAAATGATCGTTTAGAGTTTTTGAAAAATGAAATGGATCAAAATAATAAAAATCTTTCATTAAATGAATTATTAAATAACAGATTAAAATACGATAATCTTTTAAGTAATAGTTGGTTTAGTGTTAGACAACGTAAACGTTTTGAAAAGGATTATAATGTTGATTTCAAAACAGAAAAACTTATAACTAAAACAACAAGATGTGAAAAAATATTATCGGAAATTGGGTTGAAGGTTGTCGTATTATGTATAATGAAACAGTTTCATATTTTAGAAAATGTAAATTAGATAAAACAACATGTAGCAGTAATTTTAAGCATCTTAGAACTTTGTTTTAAATAAATCCAAGGAACGCATAAAAACACAATTTTGTGTTCCTTCTCATACGGTAGATGGTGCTATAAAACAAGCTTGCGCTGCATATAAAGTATGTTTTATGCAATTCAAAAAGGTACTATAAAACATTTTTCGTGTTCGACATTTAAAGCAAAATAAAATGACACGGTCGATAGTTGAAAACACAAATAAATTTGCATATAACACAATTGAAAAAGAATGTATGCTTCATATTAATAAAACTATTGATAGAATTATATTATTGGTTCCAATTGAACAGGAATGTACGGTAATGCCAAAACAAAATAAGTTTTATCAATAGATCCAGGTGTAAAACCATTTTTAACATGTTTATCAAATAATTCTATAATTGAACTTGGTCATAATATAAATAAAGCAACGAAAAGCACAAAAATTACTGACAAACAAATTAAAAAACTTAAATATAGGATACATAAAAAATTGTTTAATAAAGTTGACGATTTGCATTGGAAATCCATTGCATTTTTAATAAAACAAGAACTTAATAATATTGTAATTGGGAATTGGAGTACCAAAAGGTGTGTTTCTAAAAAGAATTTTGTCGAATCAATCACAAAAAGTATTATGTTAAAATTAAGATATTTTCAATTTCTTCAAAAACTTAAATATAAATGTGATTGTTCAGGAATTGTTCTTAATGTGGTAGACGAAAGTTACACATCAAAGTTGTGTTCATTTTGTGGAGAAGAACATAAACATTAGGATCTAACAAAACATTTAAATGTCCAAGTTGTAAAATATGCATGGAAAGAAACATAAATAGTACACGTAATATGATTTATGCAAAATAAAAAAATATTTAGGAGTATGCTTATCTCCTTTAAAGAAACCGGAAAATCGTGGTCATGAAGTAATTTATTATTTCAATTGACGGGTTTTTAATTAATAATTCGCATGTACGTAAAAATAGAATTTCACTTGACAATTGTTTATATAATCACCTTTATGCGCTTTCATATGGTTTTATGTAGCGGTATCGGAAAGCATGATTGTTAATAAAAATTCCAAACATTTAGTTATAATAAATTAAATAAACTTATTTTTATTTCATCAACGAAAAAATTTAAATGCAGATGGACTAGAATATACTATGTTGCTAGTGGCATGAATGATAATTATTTTATTGAATGACAAAT
>Ga0308002_1000603_pt1 | contig 12937 bp, 9 predicted proteins | sample Neamet34_FD_203148 | JGI IMG/M metagenome (GOLD analysis project Ga0308002, IMG submission 203148) | Marine microbial communities from water near the shore, Antarctic Ocean - #34 | ecosystem: Environmental > Aquatic > Marine > Unclassified | place: Southern Ocean | collected 2014-06-06
CTCTTGAACTCATCCATATAGATGATACCAATCTCATAACCTCTATTACTATGTAAACTCTGTCCTGACCCTAATTTAGAGTAGCTAAGAACAGGACTTTTAATTTGAAAATACTCAGTATACACTGATGTTGGTGATACAACGTCAGGAAATGCATATTGTACAGCAAGGAATTTCATCGTAAACTCATTAGAGCCTGGTGTTCCTTGTACGTCAATAGCTTGTTCTTTAATTATTATACCACTCTCATATTTTAAATTTGACCCTAATACATTTGCAAAAAGATTATTATAGATATCAGTCATTGTAGTTCCATCCTGAGCTGTAGCCATAGGTTGAATGTTACCACCAGGCAACATTGTTCCAACTGCCTCGGTAAAATCTACACTTGTTATAAACTCATATACACTATTAAAATCTTGAGTAAGTATTAATGAATACTGAAACTCTTGATTAGCATTGTCTATAGTTGGTGTAGGAGCAGGTCCTGACCAAGACTCGTGTGAGAATGTAAAGTTAAATGTAATTATAGCTCCTTCTACTAATTCAACACCCGTAAGGTCAAAATTAACTTTTCCCTCTGGATAGTTATATGAAGTACCACCAATTGAAAAATAACCTTGTTCTAAAGTTCCTGATATCTCTTCGGAGGCAAACGACTTACTTACTGGTGACGTTATGTAATCAAATCTCGTAGGGTTGTTATTAAAATCTATCAAGTCATAACCTTCTACGTAATTTCCATACATAAGTCTGTTACCCATAATAGTACTAGCCTGTGATAACCTTGGTACATTATCGTATAATCTTAATATCTCTGCTTCTGATAGTATTGTAAATATTTTACTGTTTGAAAATTGGTACGTAACTTCTTGATTATCAGAGTATCCCTGCTCTTCTTTAGTTAATTTCTCAATTATTTTGATAATAGAATTCCCTGAGTCTTTGAATAGTAAATCAATACCAGTCACTAAAGGTCCTCCTGTGTTAAATGTTATCTCTGCTGTGTTGTATAAATTTTGTGCACCTTCATTTAAGTAACTTGCTGTTGAAAAATCAAAAGGCTTTGGTGAGAACGCAGGATCACTCCATTGTGATGTAGCTGAGTACTCGTCATCATCATACTTATATCTGTAAGCAAAACATATAAATCTTTCTTCTAAGTAGTTCTCTTGATTAGATATTTGTGTTAATGCTAACGAAGGAGATTCTGATGGTGGTCTCTTAATAACCATTATGTCATCATAAGGAAACCCATCTATATTTGTAACTATATCAGGTTCTTGATAGTTCTTTATCACATTAATCTTTCTTGGAGGATTAGTGTTATCTGTAAAGAATAAAAGATTTTCTACCTTATCAACCCCTGTAATTAAATACTGAGGGTCAAAATTCAATGTTGTATTTACACCTCCACCGTCATCTATACTCACAACGTGATATGTAACTATTTGTGTGTCAGTGTTGTAAGAAACTATTGCATCTAACTTTCCAGTTGGACTCTCAGTGAAATTACTGTCGTGTACAAACCAGTATACAGTCTCAAGTGAACCATCTTCATACGCACCGATTGTTCTGGCTGTACTTGAGAAGCTAGTTCCTCTAAAACTTAATGTAGTTAATTTAGTATTTCCTTTTGAGTTCTCTATTACCCCTATCTCAGAAGTTTCAGTAGAACCCATACGAATATTTAATGCGTCAATATACTCACCGTTAGGTATGAGTCTCTCATCGACCATTTTATTCATCTTACCTGCAGTAAAATTTCTTGCTGTTTTTGCCATATTACTTTAACCACTTATCTCTTCCTCTTAGATTCTGTAATAATCTACCAGGATGAATGTTACTAATTCTAATTTTAGCGTTTCTTAAAAGAGCACTCTTACGTTTTCTTAGTCTTGTTACGATATATTCTTGAACTCCAACCTTAGAGCTAAGAATTGCAAACTCTATGTATGCGTATATAAAATCTTCAAACATCTTATTTACAGTGACTAAGCTATCGTCACCGTTCTCCATACCATCTGATACATATTCAAGAACACAAAGTTCTCCTGACATACCTGAGCTAAAGTTTATCACTCCACCTTTTGGGTTTATTTTAAATGTTGGATTAGCGTTTGCAGTCTCAGTGTTTAAACCAAATGCTGCACCTACTGTATGTTCAAAATACCACTGCCCATCAACATTCCATCCAGACGCACCGTTCATTGGTGATCCTTGGTTTAAGTAAATAGACTGTGCACCTCCGAATATTCTATCGCTATCAACGGTAGAGAACTCAGGTTTTAATGCAACACCATCTTGGTCAAATAATATCTTACAATTATTATCTTGTAAATAAGCACCACTCCAATTTGTTTGAATGTTTTCTCCTAATGGGTATAACACACCGTCTCTATACTGAGATATTCTAACCCAGTTTACATAGTCAGACGGTAAAACAAATCTTAAAGAGTCACAAACACTTAGCTCAAGGATTTTTACTTCCTTAAATGCGTCATAATTTAACTCTTGAATTGCTCTCTTTGCGTGGAATAATATTTTAAATCTCTCCTCGTTATTTACAAGGCTATGATTTCCAGCATACATTAACATAAAATTATTAACTATATCCTCTAAAGATACATACTGATATGAACCCCAATTAGCATCTTCAGGAGATGCTCCTCCATTCTCATAATATTGATACTGTGATATATATGCCATAATTTATTTCTCTGATGTTTGTTCCGCTGCCTCTTGTGCTCCTGCAAATTGTACTGCTGCTATTTCTCTAATGCTCATTCCTGCGTATTGAAGTATCTTATTGATTAAGTTTACCTCGTCATCGTTAGGTAGCTCAAAATCTTGATAGTCATTGGCAGTAGCATTAAATGCTGGCTCACCGTTAGTCAGGTCAACAAATGTCCATTTTGGTGTGTGAGGAAATCTAATATATTGTGATACCAACTGACCTATACCATTTACACTAGAAGGATACGCTTGTGCTAAGTTAGCGTTCTGTGTGTAAGCTGGATACGTTAAGTTAGGTTTAGTAAGTAACGAGTTATTAAGCATTGTAATCTTACTATGTGTTACCTTCTCTGCTTCCTTAATGTGATTAGCTGAGTATACATCATATTTTTTACCTATAACATCAAACAGTGTGATACCTGTAGGAGCCTCTATAAGGAGCTCTGTTGAACTTATTATAGAAAGTATAGCTACATTATATGTTATTCCATTTGTTACCGTAGCAACGATATCTCCAACACTAATTCCTAAAGATAAAAAGTTTACTGAGGTATCTATTACCGCAGTTCCTAATCCATTCGTTGCTGTAGTAGTCTCATCTGATACCAATACTTTATTATAAATTAGGTTCTTATTTATTAAATAGTAGTCATTACTAGTTGTAATCAATGATGGTAAGAAGTATGAACTTCCTGTAGATTTTAATAGAGGTAACTGAACAGAAAATGTATCAATAACTTCTTCTAATCCTTTTGTAATATCAGCGTACCCAGTACCTGATTGTCTAGCGTTCTCTTTTAATATCTGATAGTTATATGAATAAAAATAGTTTTCAAATAGATCTAACTGAGCTTGCTTTGCAAATAAGTTAAAATCTGACGGAGATATGTATCCGTAGTTATTTTTATTCAGTACCGACATTACTGTTTGTCTAACTGAGTTTATCATCTGTAATTCTTTTTTACAAAGATAACAATAAAAAACCACCACTAAATTAATAGAGGTGGCTTAAGCAAAATGAATCTTCCTGGGACGCTGTTCAAATGGGTAGCGTAAAGATTACTCTTATTTTATTAACTTCTCAAGGTGTTGTAATGTGTCAATACCTTCATCAGATTTTAAGTATGAGATAACTAAGTCCATACCGTCTTGTCCAAATGGTACGTTTAACATCTTAGTCTTGTTTGTTTCTGTGTTGAACCAAACCTCTTTATTACTCTTTCTGAATGCAAGTACTCCCTTGTCAAAAAACTGTTGTACAGTTCCTGCCATTTTTAATTCAGGGTCATTAATTACTTCAATGAAGTCTTGTGGGTAATTTTTAGCAAATACTAATATATCTCTTCTTAGCTCTGCTGTTGAAACTTTAGATGTGTCCTTATTAAATAAGACTCTACATACTGTTTCTAATTGGTCTAATGATAATGCTTTGGCTTCAGTCATTGCGTCTGCTTCTATCATTAACATCTCTACTTCTTCTTCTGCATCTTTCGCTGCGTTAACTTCTGCAAACTTCACTCTGTTTAATGGGTGATAGTGCAAAAATTCTTGTAAAATTTGGTTCTGCTTTGGAACGTGTAAAAATCCATCTTCAAAAATAATTGGTGATAATATTGCATTACCATCCTGCTCATCTTCAAACGGACTCTTTTGGTTACTTGCATATCTAAGTGAGCGGTTTATACCTGTCTCATCATCGAAATACATTAAAGGAAACCTTTTACTATTTCTTGTTGGTAACATAAAAGAAAGCGGTGCTATCTCCTGTACCAAACGATACTGTTTGTCTGTAAAGACTGTTTTTGTTTTTGCTGTTTTCATTATAATATAATTTAATTTGAATTTAAAAAAGGGGAGGTATTAGCCTCCCCCTTAATTATTTGTCTTCTAGCTATTAAACAAGAAGAAGTTGTTAGCACCTAAAGTACATACAGCTCTTTCAGATAAGAAGTGAACTTCCATAGCATCTAAGCTAGAAGTTTCAGCACCACCTGCAGAACCTGTAATCCAAGTTTTGTAACGTCTGTCTTCAGTTTCTGAAGCTCTATATCTAACGTGTAAGAATGGTCTCTTAGCGTTTTTACCTAAGATTTGATCATACACTGATGTTGAACCTGCAGGAACTAATAATCCATTAACTCTACCTGATCCAGCTGCTGCTGATAAACCACCACGCATTGTTGGGTCATTCAAGTATTTCCAATCAGATTTGTAGAAATCATAACCTCTACGGAATCCTGTGAAACCTAAGTTTAAAGACATATCTTTATCGTTGTCAAATAAACCATAAGATACGCCACCTGCTGCATTAGATGATTGACCAGCTAACATATCGTCAATGTCAAAAGAAAAGTTTCTATCAACGAAGATTACATTCTCTTCAATAGCACCTTGCTTATCAAGTCTAGATACGATTGTATCCCACTCTGCAAGAGTTGTTGGATTACCACCACCGTATACATTTCCTCTGTTCTCTACAACGTAGAAGATACCATCAGAACCTTTGTTACCTACATCACCTGTAGTTGAAATTGCACCTGAACCTACTTCAGCAGGAACTGCTTCAATCATTGCTGTTTCTAAGTAATCATCAAAACGTAATCTTGTTTCGTGCTCAGACTTTAAATACCATAAGTATCCGTTTGCTCCATTTTCAGTAGTAACTTCTACCCATCCGATTTGTGCCATATCAGAACCTGATACTGCATACTTATCTTTGATGATGATAGGAGAGTTCTCGAAAATAAAATCATCAGATTCTAAAGAACCTGCCATACCTTCTGTTCCTTTTTTGAATTCAGAACCGTAGATAAATACTGTAAATTTAGCACCTGCACCTGCAACGAATAAACCACCTGCTGCATAGAATGCACAAGTAAATTCTTTCTGTGCATAATCAACAGCAGTTACGATAGCTTTTCCGCTTCCTGTACCTGCATTGTCAGATAAAAATACTGTTTGACCAACTCTGATAGCAATTGATCCTGCTCCACCTGCTGGGTTTAAAACATCTGCCACTGCGAATGTTGCTGTAGGTGCGTTAATTGCTGCTGAAGTTGATACGTCAGTGTACTTAGTGTGTAATCTTCCTTGCTCAGCCCATTTGATAAGGTCAGAATTAGATGGCATTTCTGCACCAACCATTCTTAAGAATGATGAGATTGTTCTATTACCATATCTTTCAAACTCTTTTTCATAAGTATCAGGAAGATACTGATTTAAAAAATCGAAGTTAGTAATGTAGTTTGACTTTACTGGCACTCTCTGTGCACTTGGTTGTAAATCGAAACCTGGGATATTTGATACCGCCATTGTTTTTTAGTTTTTAGTTGTTAAGTTATTTTTTTCTACTTCTAATCCTTAACCCTTTCCCGTGGTCGGGGTTTATAGATTTTATTTGCACACCTGATTTCGTTGACGATACCTCTGGAGCTGATCTAGTTGTCATATTAATGTTTTTCAACTTTTTCATTTGGTCATCAGCTGCAGCTGTTTTCCCTTGCTCGTAAAAGAATTTCGCAAACTTGTCTGGTTGCATTGCCATAGCTAATGACTTGTGATACTCGCCTGCATTAGTAAGACTACCATCTTCTCCTTGGAATTTCTTAATGAAACTACTAGGGTCTGAATGAATCTTCTTCAATTCAGCAGCGTCACCAGTTGAAAATAAAACTTTGTTGTTATCTAATGTAAACTCAAAACCTTTGAATTCGTCAAACACATCGTTTGTTTTTTTAAGAAAAACATCTCGTAAACGAGACTGCTCATCTTCTACCGTCTTAGCTTTAGCTATATACTGTTTATACTCCTCAGACTCTTCTGCACTTTCAGATGATACATCCCTACTCGACTCAAGAGGGATTCTGTATTTTTCCTGCTGTTCTGCAAAATAATCTTTGGCTTTCGCAATAGTTTTTTTCTTTGCTAATTTAATCTTCTTAATCTCTCTGTCGTCATCTAAGTCCTCATCGAAGTCATAGTCTTCCATTAAGTCATTGATATCATCAGAGTCCAACCCTTTCTCGGTTGCAGTAAGATAATCTCTTAGCAATTTATCAGGTGACATCTCATCAAAGTCCTTCTGTAATTCATAGAAGTCATTAATTCCACGACCTGTTTCTTTTTTATATTTAAGATATTGGGACACATCTTCGGGAAGGGGTTCAGTCTCTTCTCTAGTTTGATTTAACTCATCTAATGAGTTTATCGTTTTCCCATATCTATCTCCAATAAATTTAAGAACATCTTCCTCGCTTAATTCAGCTGGAATGTTTTCTGTTATATTTTCAATTACCTCTTTTTTAATATTAAGCTCCTCTTTTGGATCTTCTTCGGTAACATTAACTGTCTCAAAATCTTTAATTACAGCATCATCGTTAAATTCTCCTGCAATCTTCTCATCGTGCTTGTCTAATAATTCCTGCTCAATTTGTTGAGTGGATTTATTACCATCTTCACCATCGTACTCTTTTACTTTAATTTCCATATTCTATTAGATTTAATTATATACAAAGTTAAACAAAAAATAATAAAGTTTTAAACACTACCTAGGATTAAACTCCGCTAAGTCAAAGCCATCTAAGCTATCCTCGTTAGATTCAAAATTCTTTGGTGGCAAATTGTTTTTTCTTTGGTTTATTAGTTGTGACTGCTCTGTATTCTGTTGACTAATTCTTCCTGCTTTCGCATTTTCCCTTTGGTCTTCTCTACCTTGTAACTGCTGAGAATCTACCTGTCTTAGTTGCATATTCAAGTTGAACTCCTCGTGCATAAGTTGTGACTTAAGCTGAGCTTCTTGTTTTAATTTCTCAATTTCAAAAGCAACATCAGCTTGTCTGAACTGCATCTTAGCTTGAGTTTCAGCTTGTAACCTCATTTGGTCAGCCTGCATTGTCATCTCTTGTGCTTTCAGTTGTTGCTGAGCCGCCATAGCTTGCTGTTGCATAGCCATCTTCTCTTGTCTATCCTGCTTAGCTATTCTCTTCATTTTAAGAAGTTGGTTTGCTAACTTGATATTTTTAAGTTCTCTAACGTCTATTGCATCTTCAAGATTAATATCTCCTTTAGATAAAGCCATCTGAATGTTTTGCTCAAGCTGTGCTCTCTGCTCCTCATCTGGTGACAATTCAATAAAGATACCAAAGTCGTATATGTATAGGTCGTTAATATCTCCTAGTATAGACACATTGTATTTTCCAATCTGATTTATAAACTCTTCCTTAAAGTCAGCGTACTGTAAAATATCAGCCACCCTATAAGTAATAGCCTCAGCTAAACTCTTATAGATGTATAAACTTGCGTCAAGTATGTGTCTTGTTGCCACGTTTGAGTTAAGTGCTGCCATCTTTTGTAAACCAACTAATGAATTTGGATCAGGCATACTACCGTCTCTTGCTTCGTTTAGTCCTGTAACAATTCTAATCTGATTAAGATAATGGTTATAGTTTGTGTGTAACATCTGAGTCTTAGAAGCCCCTGATGATGACTGTAATTCTTTAATTGGAACTTTCCCCTGGTTATAGTCTCCATCTTGAGTATAACTCCTACCGATAACACTACCTGTTTGAAAGTATAATCTTAATGCATCTTCTGGGTTATAAGCGTTACCTGTTCCCAAGTCAACCTCGTTTAAACCATCTGCATCAATAAATACACCGTCAGGAACTACTCTGGAAATTACTTGCTGTAACTTTAAGTGAGTTATTTGAATCAAATCAGCGAATGGTATCATTCTTCTAACTAAAGACTCAATATTTCCTTTATACATTCTAGGTGCAGCACATACGTAATTTGGTATTGCGTGTTGTGTAGCTGACTGTGGTCTAACCATATTCTCCATCAGCTTCCACTGTAGTAAAATATTAGTACCCATAACCATAACCCCTTCAAACCAAACATCAATAGTCTTAGACTCTTTTGTAAAGTTACCTTCCTCTTGCATCTCTATAGGTGGATCGAAAGAATCATCCTTCTCAATCATACTAACATTACCGTTGTCTTTAACCTTTCTCTTATAAACAACCTTCTTAGTTGTCTTATAGTTAAAGTACATTAATGTAGCTGTGTCCTTATTGAACGCATCATTCTGTTGGAACTGAGCAACATTATAGTAATCATACCAACTCTGAGAAGATTGTGATATCTCCTCTAGGTCTTCATTATTTAATGTAGGGTCAATCTTAACTAGCTCTACAATAGGAACTGTTTTAATCTCACCCCAATAAAAGCAATCTGTAAAGTATGGATCTTCTGTATAACTGTATACGATATTTGCAGGGTCAACATATTTAATATTAACTCCATCACCTAATAAGAACTCGTGCTTTGCACAGGCAATTCCTAAAACAGTCATATCGTAATCTAATCTCTTTCTTGTGTCGTTGTATTTATTAACTTCAAATAATGTGCTAATAGCTTCCTCCTCCGCAATCTCAATAGCAGGTTTGTAGTTAAGTTGCATATACAACTTAAGCTCATCGTCTGTTGCTGGTAAATCATCTGGATTAACAGTAAAAGGGTCTACTCCTGTTTTCTTTTGTATGGTTTGTAATAATGGTTTAGCTACCATCTGTCCTTCTATCATTTGCTGATACTTACTTCTCTTTGACTGAGACATAGCATCCTGAGCAAAAGCCTTTGGAACAAACTCTCTACTTTGCATACCGTTAACAACGATGTCTACAAATTTAGGAAGTATAGGGACTGGAGTCCAGTCTAGGTTTAAGTAAGACAGGTCACCATCTACCGCTAATTCGTTCTTGTATTTACCTATAGATTGCTCACCTCTTGCGTACAATCTCAACCTGTGGAAGTCCTTCCATTGGTCGTAGTATCTACAACTGTTTCCGTCTTTTTTGAACCATTCGTATTGAATTGCTTGCCCGATCTGTAAACCAAACTCATCAGAAGCTTTCTTGCTATCTGAAACAAATTGACTAGGAAAACCTGCAGATGATATATTTATGTCTACTTTCTTCATCTAATAATTTCGCTATTTGTACCTTTATTGTTATACATTGCAAAGTTAACCTTTATTTTGGAAACTTTTTTCTGTGGTGTGTATAAGTATCTTTGTGTTGCCATTATGGCTAATCCAGAAGATATACTTGCATCAAACTTCGTTCTGTTGCTTATATCAAACTTTGCCCAGTCCTCTAGTGTTCTGGCAAATATACAATCTCCCATCTCATCTTCGTTCTTAATTCCTATATGCTCTTCAATATAAGATTCAATTGCTGATGCGTGTGCTTGTTTTATGTCCTCGCTTGAATTGGGCATCCCTCCGAGCTCCTTTTCAGTTTTTGATAACTTAGTATAGTGCTTGTCTGGACGGTTCATACAGAAGCCCCTATAGCCTCTATTCTTAAAGTGATACAACAACCTTGGCTTATTGTTCTCAATTAGTATAGGCATACCATAAAACACACAAGCCTTTAAAACATCCTCAAAGAATATCTCAGCAGTTTGTGGTCTAGCAATATACTCTAAGAAAAATTGGTTAATTGGTGCGTTATCCATATGGAACATTGTCTTACCGTGAAGTGCACCATTAGATCCACCTCCACCAACAACTCCTGATATATCATAACTATCACATCCAAACGCTCCAAGATGTTTATTACCTGGGTGTTTTATTCCGTTCTTAGTTTCTATTCTATTTTGTAATCCCTTTTCTGGTGTCCAAGATACATAAAATCTGCCTCTCGTATCAGGGTTAAACATTACCTCAGTATCTTTTATTCCATTCTTCCAACTTAAGTTACCTCTAGTTAAATGATGGTCAGTTATTAACGAGTCGTTGTAATCAATCTGTTGGTATATCTTTGTTAAGTTAAATATAGACTGCTTACTCTCATCTCTAAATGCGTGTGACTCTGTTCTAGGGAATTGACGGTAGTATTCGTTTAATGCATCTGCATCATTCTTTAATGAGTCAACCTCATCCTGCCAGTAGTTAATAGCTCCTTTTATAATAGGCTCTCCATCAATACCTAACACAGGTTTACTTGGTGTGTGGAATACAGGCATACCGAACCTGTCGATAAATCCCTCCATATTCCATTCCATTGGAATAAATAAACTATATAAACCACTCTTAGTCTGACCATTCTTATTTCTTGTAAAAACATCAGAGTCCTCGTAAAGCTTCTTGAAGTTATCTCCACCCTTTGATAGTGCATTTGATGTTGATCCCATCATACACTTTCCTATAATCTTACTACCCAATCTTAAACAAGTCTTTGTAACTCGCCAGTTATTTAGAATATTATTAGGCTTAATCCATTTTCCTGACTCATCGTGAACTAATAGTAATAACTTCTCACCATCATAACTATTGTCGTCAGTATTCTTCCAATCTATTGTGGTATCCAATCCATATAACTCATCGTTAGTAGAATCAAACATATTTTTTTTAGTAATCTTAGACGCAGGAATCCTAAACGCTAACTCCGTCTTTGGTTTATCCATACCATCTTGAATAGGTCTAAAGAAAAATGGTAGCCTATTTGCAATAGGAACAACCTTATCTGTAAACATCTTCTTTGCATCTGACCCTGTCTTAGACAGTATTCCAACTCGTGCATCTTTTGCAAGAGTTCCTGTATTAACACATTCAGATGATGACATAAATGAGAATCCTGAACGTCTTATCTTTAAGTAATCCATTCCAAAACTTCTCTTGTCAGCCTTACAAGCTTCCCAAAATAAAAATAGTAACCTATTCGCCTCCCTGAAGTCAGGGTAACCAACATCAATTGAGGTCCACTGTAAGTACATATACTGAGCTCCAGTTACATACGTAGGTTTTCCATTTGATTTAAACCACATACCGTACTCTCTCCTATCAAACTCTGCTTCAATATAGTCTACCCACTGATTTTTAAACTCAGTTGGCTTATCGTTCCAATGAAATATAGTTTGAATCTTTGATAGTATCTTAGGAAGTGCTTGTCTCTCCCAGTATTGCTGATCCTTTTTTGTGTCCCTTTCAAAACATTTCTTAGGGGTGGCAGGTAAACCTATCCTTAAACCCTGAATAGAAATAATATCACCAAGCGTTCCATCCTTAGATATCACAACAAAATCATACTTCTGGTCGTGACCATACACCCAAGACTTAGCCTTGTTCTTATTAGTCATTACACTCTTAGGAACTACGTCCTCAAGTAAGATGTATAAGCTATTTTGATTTTCTTTCTGCAAAGCCTTGTTTTGTATCAGTTCTACTAGGACCTTTCTCTAAGGACTCTATTGCTTCCTTCTCTGCGTCTATCCTACTTAGAATCTCAAACGCATCAAATATCGCTAATTTTTTAGTGGCTGCAGCATTCTTTAATTTATCTGCCGACAAATCATCTTCAGGGTCTTGCTTAATTATTGCCTCCTTGGAAACTTTAATCAGTTGCTCAACTGCTTTATACCCTGCCTCTATTATTCTTAATTTTAGTTCTTTTGAATTCATAACGCTAATGTTATTTGATGATCATAAATTCTATAAAGAATCTCGTCATCTACATTAAACTCATACTCACTCTCAGGTGTAAAAGATATTAAGTCTCCTTTATTTACATCCTGACCTGATAGATACTCATTTGGATATACCATCTCCCCAACTAAAGGTTCGTTTGTAATTGGCTTATAGATGTATGACTCCTCAACGTCTACTGGCTTTACAAAACAGTATCTACCGTATGCGTTCCATCCGTCTTTATTCTTATACATATAAAACTGCTCGTCCTCTATGAAAAATAAGTCATCTTTAAACCAGCTCTTACCACTCTGCTGAGTTCCTTTGATATCGTTGTAATACTTGAATACATTATGATGCACTAGAAGTATGTCTCCAACTTGTATCGGACCATTATATTTTAATGGAAGTTCTATAACCTCAGCCTCTCTATTTGAGTACTTATGGTCTTCTTGAGAGGTATTGATAATGAAATCAATTCCCCCTATTTTTTTAGTGTTGTTATACCTTTTACCCTCCAAAGGTTTAGCTATAAACGCAAATGGTGACTTCATACTTAATTTAATTTAATTGTACTGTACTGTATTAGAAATTTATATTGTACTCAATAGACACTGGCATATTAGATGTAAACTCTTTCCATAGTAAAATCTCATCACCACTCTGGATGTAAATGACAATAGAGTCAGCTTCTTTTTTTATTAGGTGTATAAAAAACTTACCACTTAAAAC
>Ga0308002_1000608_pt1 | contig 12921 bp, 8 predicted proteins | sample Neamet34_FD_203148 | JGI IMG/M metagenome (GOLD analysis project Ga0308002, IMG submission 203148) | Marine microbial communities from water near the shore, Antarctic Ocean - #34 | ecosystem: Environmental > Aquatic > Marine > Unclassified | place: Southern Ocean | collected 2014-06-06
AAAAATGACGGGAAAAATGCACTTTCTCCATAGCGAAAAAACGAACCCAAGGGTATACCCTTGGTGTTTTTTCATCACTTTTGTCATTTCCAAAAATAAAACATTTGAACACTTTATACGCATCGCATATTCTTACTTATGCTTGTATATGCCTTAATACACCCTCAGACCCAAACGGCAGCTCAAATCTGGTTCGTGCAGACTTAAATAACAACCGAAAGATTCTTGGATTACGCTGGAAGTGCAGAATGCACATAAAAGCTCGTCCAGACAGACGGAAAAACAATGAAATCAACACAACATACAATAAAATAAAGTTGGAGAAAATTAAAATAGAAATTTACGGTTGGGTGAGGATTGGTTATTGGTAAGGAATATTGTACAAAGATTCATATAATTGTTCATAGACCAATGGTGGTGATTTCCATTCTTTTCTGTTCCGCTGTTTGTAGATCTTGTGTGATGTTTTGATGGCAATCTTTTCTAGTTGTAACTTCAGTCTTCGCACACGCTTTTTATTCAATGTCAACTCAGTCGCTTTGCAAATGTCTTTAAGTCTGATCGTATTATCAACAGAAAATATGCCTCGCGATCCAACTTCGAGACAGTGTCTCAATCAACAGAAGAGGTCTAGCAAAACATATTTTCATCCTGGCACCTCTAAGTCTGCACAAATAAGTGAAAAAAAACAATAATTATTTAGAAGGTTAAGAATTAAGAATAAAAGCAACAACATTAAGAATAAAAGCAACAACTGAGAAGAGGTGTTAGAGGTTGTGTCTAGTTTGCGTTTTTTGGAAGGGGTGTACTGAGTTTTTTAAGTCTCCAAAACATTTAGAGAATGGCTGAACAAAGAAAGGAAGACTTAAAAAGAGAGACTTTATTGATAAAGCGCGCCCATGGCAATGCAGTTTATTTAGTGTCCATTCCTAACACCTTTACTGCGTTATACACCATTGGAAGGAAGAGAAAAACTTGGGTATGATATATTTTATACAACACAAAATCAATTTGTCTTTTAATATGTTATAGATCCTCGAGATAGTGATCAATGGTGCACTGTGTAGTGAAATCAATAAAGGTGGTAATGTCATTTGGAATGAGATAGGGAATAGTGAATGGCAAAACAAGCCGCATTGGCTGTTTGGAGAGATGAAGGCTGTGTCTGTTTTGACACCTTTAGCCGAATTTAAATTGGTGTATGATCGTTGTATGGACCTTGCATCAAAAAACTAATTCTCATTCATATCTATAATTCCTCATCCTTGCACTCCCATGTCTGTATAAAAAAATATTTTTGTTGACATTATGGTTTTTCTGAGCAGTCCGACCGTTCAAATAAAAATCACACATTAAAACAACAGTAATATTTACAAAATGTCAATGGCATGACTCATGGTTTTAGTTGTTTTTGAATTAAATTGTTTTTTTGACACAAAACTTTAACAGATTTGACATTGCAAGCCGCATTGGCTGTTTGGAGAGATGAAGGCTGTGTCTGTTTTGACACCTTAAGTTGTGTTATGTTCGCAAGGGTTTTTGCGTTTGGACATGGTGTGTTAGTGTAAAAAGTCAAAAGTTTTTAATTAATTAAAATAAGCAATATACTCAGAATAAGATTCACTCTACTCTTATTCTTCAGACACACTCTCGTCACTCTCCTCTTCCTCTGAGGAGGCAGGACTGGCCTGACAATAAGCAAGAATCAGTGTCTTTAATACTATGGGAACAGTTTGGCGATATTTATTTTTAAATTCCCGACAATATCCGAGTATTAATTTTTTATTCCCGACAATATCCGAGTATTAATTTTTTAATGTGTCTCTTTGGTCTTGTTTCTTGCCACTGTATCGCAAATCTCTCTTCTGTAATTCAAGTTTTAATTCTTTGCAGGTCATATCATTGATATTCTTTGGTAAAATTAATTTGGGTTTCTCTGAATCGCTGACTTGGTTTGGCCATAATTCGTTCATCACTTTTAGTTTATCTTTTTTCGATGACCAATAATACCCATATAAACCATCCGTTGTCATTGGTTTTTTAACAGATTTGGATGCCGCATAACATTTCAAATGTGACCATGCTTTATAATTTTCCCACTGTCCCCAAGTGTCACCCCAACCACTACGTGCCACACCAATCATGATTTCATTTTTTGTGATGCTTTTACTGCATTGATCGCAATTCTGGTCTTCACTGCTAACTTGTACGAAAGGCATGGTCGGAATGTTGCGAGGATATGATACAGTTGTTGATTTTGTAGGGCTGGTAACAAAAAAAAACAACAAAAATCAATTCAAAAGTTTTTTCAGTTCACTAACTTTTATTTCTCTCAAAATACTTCGCAACCAGGTCGTCGTCAAACAGAAACTAAACCAACCAAAATGTCGAAAAGGTCTCGTGACAGTGCAAGCCTTGTGAGTGATGATAGTAATAATAGCGGTAATAGCAGCGATTGCGTTATTATGCAGCCTACCAAAAAGAAGTGCAAATTAGTTACCTTTTTTTTCATTATTTTATTGACGGATAAACCATTCCACATAAAATAAATCACTATTTAAGAGTTACGAAAGGTGTGACAATGATTTGTCAGCAAACCCAAGAAAATATTTCAGTGATTTATTTCAGCACACCCCTGACTTGGATATGGTTGAAACAATTTTGTCTGTGTTGGTAGATATCAAAGCACATTACACGTTGCGTATTTTACAGATTATTGCTGAAATGGCAGTTGGTGTTATTTACACGTGTGCTGCTGATGACTGCCTTCAGGATATTTTAGTCTTACCATCTCATGGATATTCTAAATGTTGTTTATCCTGTTTTAAGTTTGATTCTGTTTGGGAAATTAAACTGTGCAGGAACTGTGAAATTACACAAATGATCTGCGAAGTCTGCCAAGAAAGATTTTGTTACAATCATTTTATGTTAACTGAGGACTTGTCTGCAGATTATGATGGACATTTAGTAACAACTTGTCGAGGTTGTTTTAAAGGAGTGGTGTTGGAGTGTCAAAGTTGTACAAAGTTGTCGAGTCGCCAGTCAGTAATTCGAAGGGAGACATTTTGTACAATGCGAAAATGCGAAGAGGAAATGTGTAACGTTTTTTTTTGCATTCACTGTGATAGTGCTGCACAAGTTCATTGCAGTTTGGAGCTGTGTGGGAGGTCTTTAGATAAGTATGTGTGTTCTAAACACAGTGAGAATACTAAATATTACTGTTGTAAATATTACTGTTGTTTTAATGATGATGGAAAAAGGTTGAAAATAACTTAAAATACATCCACAAAAGATAATACAATAAGAAAATAAAAACAAGAATGTAAAAGAAAGAAAGAAAAGAAAGAAAAATTTAAGAAATTATAATGTCAAAGGTTTTTTTTTGAATGAAGTTATTGGAATAGTTTGAATTTTAATTTGTCTTGATTTTCATATAATTTGTTTGAAATTAATAATAATGATTTGAAATTGATTTTCTTTAATGTTTTGTATTCATTTTCGTCAAATAAAAATTGAATTTTTTTACATTCAGTCATAATATGAATTATTGGCAATTTCCATTCCAATTTACAATATACACATTTGTTATAAAGAAATTCATTATTTTGTTGGATTTCTGTGTCATTTTCAGTGTTATTTTCAATGATCGGATTCTTTTTGTCCCAAATTAATCTGTAATTTCCCATAAATAATTGTAATATAAAATCACGAATTGATCTTTGTTGTTTTGTATGATATTCTATATTTTCATCGATTAAATTCAATATTTTGTTGCTGTAATCATTTATTCTTTCTAAATCAATGAAATAATTTAATAAATTGTGTTTGTTTTGTTTTATTTTCAAAATATCTGTTTTCAAGAAAATTTCATTTAATTTATTTTTGTGTGATTTTTATTTGAACGGTCGGACCGCTCAGAAAAACCATAATGTCAACAAAAATAGTTTTTAAGAAACTGTGCATGAAACTACTACAGACATGGGAGTGCAAGGATGAGGAATTAAGTTTAAAAGCAACAACATAGCCACAAACAAAGGCAAATGCACATAATCAATATTCACCTAATAAATATACTAATTCTTTTGCCCCTAAATTCGCCATTCTAAGTACCATGGAAACTGTGAAGCAAACAACATCTTTACTCAATCTTCCATGTTTAAATACAACGTCACCAATGGAATCTTTATGTACGATAATAACATCGCCTTTGTTGTAAGGAATTGCAAAACGATATGACTGGGTTTGCGTTAAATCTTTAAGTGCAGCACTCGAACTATTTTGATTCAAATCAAAATGCAAAAAACCGTCTTTCAAATCGGTCAATGCGATGAGTACCATACTTTTCGAAAATGCACCGACTAAATCGTGATGAGCATGTAAATCTGCGCCCTTTTTATATCCTAATATTTGTTGCATAAATGCAACTCGCTCATCTTTTTTGGATAAATCCCAGTCTGCAACCAACGGCAAAACAAGTTTCAATATCGGTTGGAGAGTTTTTGGTCTAATTCTGTCAAGCCATGACTCCGTATCATTATCATTATCTTTTGTAATAGGGAGACACATTGGAAGCTCATTTTGGTACAAACCAATCGGCAAATTAAATTTCTGCGAACCCGCTGCATCGTAAACGTATGACCATCCTCCAAAAAATTTGCCTCTTTTAAATGTTTTGGCCCCTTCGCTTGCTTTTCTCCGCGTGTCCTTTACGCATTTGACATCAAAACAAAACTCTGCACCTTTACCTGCAGACTGGGTTTTCAAAATCATCTTCGCTAAAACAGATGGCTTGACTGTACCTTCATCTTTGTTGGTTAGCGGATCCTGAACGAAAATCAGCATGGCATTTTTGTGGGTATCGCACACTGCAGCAGGAATAATTGCGGCATAACTCATGATTCCAGTAGAAACACTGTTATGGTCCAAAATCCAGTCACTTACATTTAAATCCACTTCTTCTTTATCCCAACTTATAATTTTATGACTGCCTTGCTTACATTTGACGGAGTGAACTTCACTCTGAGATGCGGTTCCGTTTGCAGAAAACCATTCTTGAAACTTTTTTGGATCAACTTTTTCAATGGTTTGAAAAGAACTCCTGTGTTTGACATCATCTAAAGTATACAGGATTTGCTTGGCACCACGCAGAACTAAAATACAAGTTGCATTTCTGATATTGACTGCTGAAAGATCTGTAAACTCTGCAACGCACAACGGACAACTCATATCAGAAGCCAGACATGTTACATGCAACTGATGTTTATTCTTTTTACATACCAATGCAGGTTTCGCGTTATTATTCATATCACCATCACATATTGGACATTCTGGTTGGCATTTTGGACTACTTATTAGGTGTCTCATATCAAATGTCGTATGCAACTTTCGTGCTGTACTTTCTTGATGGCGGAATCTTTTGCAAACCTGTTCGTGTACTCGACTATTCAAACTTGTAACTCCAGAGTCCTCGAGAAATTTTTCTTTCATTCCTTTTTTATGCTGTTTTTTCATGGTTTTATCTGCTGCAGCCATCCACGAACCGTTGTATTGTTTTTTGATGGAATCTATTTCGCAGTCATCTTGAGTGGAGTGATTATTGGTGGCACTGATAGATCTGTCCTCCATGTCAGCTTCTAAGTCTAACACGTTCTGTATAATCTCTGGATAGTTTTCCTCTATGTCGCGTTTGGTAGTAAATGAGTCTGCATTATTTTTCGAAATAGTTGAATCTTCGATAATTACGTCTATTGATGATGGTTGTGTGGTATTTGAGTCTGTATTATTTCTCGAAAAGTCTGTACAGTCACTATTATTGGTGCAAGGATCATTGATATAACTGTCCATTATTTCACAGTCTAGTATTTCGCAGTCAACTTGAGTGGAGTGATTATTGGTGGTACTGATAGATATGTCCTCCACGTCAATGTCAGCATCCACCATGTCAATGTCAGCTTCTAAGTCTGGGGTTTGAGTTGCGTTTGACAAAATAAAGTCTAACACGTTCTGCATAGTCTCTGGATATGGCATGTTATTTTCGTTACAAAAATGCTTCACTTTTGGCCACATGTTTGCCAAACTCATATATTTATATAATGAACCTGGGCTGTAAAATCCTTTACGAGTTTGGCGTTCGAATAGAATATCTCCCCAATTATAATCATCTTGTTCATACTTACACCAGTACCACAGTTTGTTCACAATGTTTCCGAAATGTATTTGACTACTCAGGAATTTGTCTCCTCGACGTTCCATTTCTAATATCGCTTTATTCTTTTCCTCTTTCAAAGTTTCATAGGTCAGCGGAGTTGACATGATAAAACACTGGAAAATGTTCACACGATTGAACATTTTCGAGTTTTTTTGAGTTTACTGCACTTAAAGTGACTGAACTTAAAGTGACATATAAATGGCGATAATTATTATCAACTCCTCGCACCTCTAAGTCTGCACAGATGGCGATGAGTATTATCAACTCCTCGCACCTCTAAGTCTGCACAGATGGCGATGAGTATTATCAACTCCTCGCACCTCTAAGTCTGCACAGATGGGATATTTGTGCAGACTTAGAGGTGTGAGGACGCGATACAGATGGTGGTATCAGTCATCGCTTTTTGTGCAGACTTACAGGTGTGAGGATGGGATATTTGTGCAGACTTAGAGGTGTGAGTACGCGATACAGATGGTGGTATCAATCATATGTCAAATCTATGTCAATTTTCCTCTTCAGTTTGTTAATCCTCATTTTTTTATTTATTTTCCTTTTCAGTTTGTTGTAGTCGAAGCAGGATGGTGTAGTAGCAATGAAGTGTTTATACTAAACTGAAGTGTTTATACTAGACTATCATCGCTTTTTGTGCAGACTTACAGGTGTGAGGACGCGAATCAATCATATGTCAAATCTATGTCAATTTTCCTTGTCAAATCTATGTCAATTTTCCTTTTCAGTTTCTCCATTTTCGTCCTCTTTTCCTCCATCATTTTCGTCCTCAAAATCTTCCTTTTCAGTTTGTTATTCCTCTCCATTTTCGTCCTGTTTTCCTCCCTCATTTTCATCGTCAAAATCTTACTCACTCCTAACACAAATGCCATCGACCATGTATTTTGCTTCCTCATTATCATCCTTGCTTCTTTTTTGTCAATTTTGGGTCTCACTAACTGTCCCTTGAGCCTGACCAACTTGGTTATCTCGGCGTTTTTAACCAAAAGTTTAGAATACTTTGCCGCCGAGTCTCCCAAGAATATCCCTAAATCTTTCCTTGTTTTTTTAACCTCAGTATTCAGTTTGGTATTTCCCTTATGCGATTGTAAATAGCACTGCCACTTTTGATTGAATTTGCTCCGTTTCGTCAAAATGCCCTTGAATAGACACAGAATGAGTGATTGCTGCAGTATGTAGCAACTGAACACCGTCTCTTCTTCTCCGTCTTGGCCACACAACCAAACCAATTGGTTCAAATATACTCCATACCGCAATTGTGACTCTGCGGCAAATATTCCTTTCAAATACCAACTCCTGCCCTTCATTGCTCCAGCCTTTCTCATTTTTTTCAATGTTGCCGCAAAAGTTCGGGGGACTAAATCTTTTAAAGCTTTTTCTATATTTTGAGTCATTCAGCAAAAAAAAATCTTCAAGATAAAGAAAGTGTATCATACTTGACTTACCCCCCATAAGGGGGTCATTCAAATCAAACACGAAATAGGCTCCAATTTGTCGTTGCACATCGCCGACATATAAAATCCATCGACAGTGGAGATCGAGTGACCTTTTCTTGTTCACATCCACGCGCCCGGTCCACCCCTGCACTATGCAAACAGTGTTAGTCTTGCATTGTCTAATCAATGGCCCCCAATCGCGGATCAGCGCGTCTTTCCAGGATATTTCCTTTGTACTGTCGGCGCAGCCTACCAAATTTTTCCTCTCCTTTCCGTTGCGGTATTGGTCGCATTCTTTTCTCACTTTGGCAGACGCTATATAGTTCCGTCTCACGTGCAAAGTAATGTTGGCATCGCTTTGTTCTTCTATTGCGCGAATAATTCCATTTTCGGTGGAGTCTTGGGAGTCAAGTGTACCGTTGTCTTCACACACAACATTAAAAAGTTGTTCGAAGAGGCGCTGATAGTCTGTTTTGTTGCTGCCGTTAAGTATTTTACGCGTCAACCTGTGCGCTTTGGAGCAGAGGATGTTTGCTTTCAACTGCGAAGACATGCTTTCTGTGTAGAGTGCACTTCCGTTTTTCGTTAAGTCTGTTTTTACTTGCAGACTTAGAAGTGTAAGGACGAGATCGACACAACTGGTATCACTGCAGTGTGAGGAGAATATGAAAAGAAAAAGCAATAATATTTACAAAAAAAAGAAGTAAACAAAAGCAAACAAACAACAAAGGTCACGTCACATAAGCACACTGTCAATCACTAATAACATCAAACTTTCATTTGGCTCTCTGCGGCGCGAATGGCCTAGAACAAACGCGTAAATGTCTCATCGAACCTGTGCCCACAAACAAGCATCCCATCACTGCCAACCAATGTTAATTTGCTGTGCATTCCTAACACATTTGCGATGTTCGCGTGCAAATGCCTGGCTTTGGTGACGGGATACAACATATAATAACTCTGATCAATGGCCAAAAACGAGTGTTTCGACTGCGCAATAGTGGCTATATTTGGGGAACTGACATGAATGATCACATTTATGTCCATTCTTTGTTTGAAAATATTGCGATAAATCGCAGAGATTTCCTCCATTCATCACACTCTTTTTGCCATCATTCGTTCGGTACAGCACACGCTCAATGACAGTGTCGAACCACTCAAGACTGCCAACATATCATTGCCGTCGTCAATATTATCACTGAAATGTGTGTGATCGTACACGTAAGTGCCGCCGCCCTCGACTGCCCTGCCCCAATTAATGACACAACTCCGATACGAGTCATAGGCGGCTCTGCCGTGCTGGTACGCGAAGTTATCAATGGCTAATATGTCCCCAGTGTTGTCCCACGGGATTAGCACCGCTGTCGCACTGTGAATGCTGTCCAATAATGCGTACTCTGAGTCTGTCAAAGCCCTGCCATTGCCAATGAGTGTATTCAAAGGTCTGTCCATCAACGCTAACTCGCCCAATCCGTCGACATTGTGTGCGTCGAAATAGCGACCATTCAATCACTAATAACATCAAAATAAATAGAGAAAAATGTCACACAAAAAATAAACAGCGGCAAAAAATTGAGTACGTGTAAGTGCACTGGAAAAAAACTGGAAAATGTTCACTCGTATGAACATTTTCCAGTTTTTTTTCAGTGCACTTCAGTCTGTTCTCAACAATAATATTTACAAAAAAAAGAAGTAAACAAAGAAAGCAAACAACATATGTCAATAAGCACACTGTCAATCACTAATAACATCAAAATAAATAGAGAAAATTGTCACACAAAAAATAAACAGCGGCAAAAAATTGAGTACGTGTAAGTGCACTGAAAAAAAACTGGAAAATGTTCACTCGTATGAACATTTTCCAGTTTTTTTTCAGTGCACTTCAGTCTGTTCTCAAATTCATAAAAATCTCACAACCATAAAAATCTCACAATCACAATACACACCCATCGCTTGAGAAGCAGCAACGGCTGCGTTCCCGCAAATAAAATTAATAAAAACCTCACTTTCCCTTCCTTCAACGTATAACAGTGCCAGCAGGGCCCAATAAAATTAATAAATATTCTCATTTCACCCATTTCATCCTTAAATATCCAAACTTTCATTCACACAATAAATTATCTCAAACGCAGGCCCTCTCTCTCTTCCTTCATTTTAAAACTCAAAATTCTGTCGACCCAAGGCGGGGAGAGATCACAGCAGAGGCCCTCTCTCTCTTCCTTTATTTTAAAACTCAAATTTTGCGGAGTGAGGTTCTTCGGTGTGTGTGTGGTATCCAATACCAACTGGAGTGGCCATGCCAGTCTGTGTTGCGAGGGTCAGCATATCATAGCGACCATAGCGAGACAGGCGAGTTTGACACTGGCTACGCCTCGGATCTAATGGTGAGTTTGATTGCAAACTGGATTGATTGTTAATGGTGAATTTGATTGCAAACTGAATATTGCACAAAACTATACCTTTTCAAACGACCTTTTGTTTTCTGATAGCCCACATCCTTCCGTACAAATATCCTCTCAATCCCGACCATGCAATGCAGGTGTGGTATACTTTCCAACAGCAAAATGCTATTAAATATATCTCCATAAAGGCATGGATATGAATCTGATATAATGTACAGAAGTATATCCAAAATTCTGCGTGTCGCATCCATGTTTTTAATGTTTCTGCGTCTAATCTTCCAGAAATTGTATGTGCCCCTGTTGCCAATAGTGCATTCCATTGTGGCTCAGGTTTGTTGTGTCCTCTGAACAAAAGTGACATCTTTCTACAGTTTTCTTGTTTGAAGTTACTTCACTGGCTAAAAAACTGCTTTGTTCATGTGTTCGTTAGCCTCACCGTTACCAATCGCAAGAAATTAATTTATTAATTTTTAAATACAACACAGTCACAACATTTATCAGTTTATTGTACCATTCTCCATGGCTCATCATTCACTGCTTTATGTACCTCGCATTGTCTCCACTGCTCCATATCGCAATGACATTGGACTTTCTCCTTTCTCAAAGTTCGCAATTCCTCGAAATTGTAATGCCCTATTTCGCCACATCGGAGCCCACATTATCAGGGGTGCGACTACTCCCAACAATTACATGAATACAATGTCAGGTTTGTGTTCATGGGTGCTCCATCGGCTCGTGTCTGCCCACATTCTCTTATACCATCGACCGCCATTTACGTGCAGGTATCCTCCCACACCGATTGTGGTGGCAGCGTCGGTCACTATCGTGAAGTCGGCGGCATCTCTTGGGTATACTATCCATCTCATAGGCATAGCATTATATCTGGCATCATTGATGGCCACTTCGATCAATTCGAGATCGGTCAACATTCGTGGCGTGATTTCGACCCTGGCATTGGATGTATTCCTCGATGTGATACTCTCCCAACCCCTGAGGAAAGGTATAATGTATGGGTATACCACCTGCAATGATCGAAACTGCCCTACCAATGATTGCAATACTCGGTTCTTTATTCTTTTACGCGAATATGCGTGTACTCGTACTGCCCTCGCATTTGTCAAATACTTGAGTATTCGGGCCTTAGGTATATCAAGTGTCCATCTCAATGTATTAAAAATATAGCCCAAATACTCAAGTGTACGAGTGGGGGCAATACATTTCAAATCATTGGCGGGAATTCCCAATGCTCCCCACTTCAATTTTACTGTTCTAAACTGCAATTGGGACTTTGGTTCCATTGGTGCCCCTCCGATGAAATCGTCGATGTAGTGATTGAGCAGTGTCTGCTGCGTTATTAACGATTTGAAGGTGCCGCCGGAGTTATTCACTATGATTTCTTGCGCATTGGAGAAAGTATGGGCGGCGGCGAGTGACAATTCGGAGCAGAACAGACCCAACGAATGGCTGTGGAAATCGGTGTTTGGACCGAAGCGCGAGATGGAACGCTTATTTTTTGTGAAAGGCAGACCGAACAATGCCAGACTGGAGCTGTACTCGAATTGGGACAGAGACAGCGGCGAACCCAACGCTTTATTGGGCACAGAGCACCACTTGGCGGTGTGCGGCAGAGAGAGTCACAAAAAGTGGACCGATCAGAATCTGCACTCGCGTTTCCGGTTTTTGGTCGAATACAAACAGAACAAACCATTGAATGCGCCGCGAATCATGGAATTGCTGCCTTTGAATGGCGCCATAAAAGTGTCCTTCGCAGAGCCGTTGAACGACGGCGGCTCAAAGATTACGCACTGCAGAGTGGCCTTACATCCTTTGTCCATCAAAGACGCAAATTCGCGCACTCATTGTTTCGCAGTGTGGCCATTCCAAAGGAGCGAGCGCACTTTGAGTATGAGAGTCTGTACTTCAATGGCATCAATGCCGTCGCATACGAGACCGAAGTGGGGTGCGCAAACAAGCACGGTTTGAGTCCCGCAGCGGCGGTGATGAGAGTAACCCCGATTGGGCCACCCACGAAACCGCACAAAATTTGGATAATTCAACAAAAAGCACAGAGTGTCGTGCTCGGTTGGGAAAGGGTCTTTTCTGACGGCGGATCGGACGTGATTTATTACAATATTCGAGGCATTGCCGTGGGGAGGCGCGGCGCCAACTGCGAAGAGAACTGTGACCAACGAAGCCACGAAGTGAGGCCGCCCTCAGATTATACGAAATTACGCAGCGAACATTGGGACCAATACTTCGAAGGCAAACTGAGCAAAAATGATCGAATCCATTTCGAATTCGAATGGCCACGGCCTTTGATTATTTGCGAAGATGGGCAAAGTGTGCTCACAAACGAGCATTTGCAGTTATTGGACTTTGGCTTGTCTATCAATATGTGTATAGAATGAGGAGGAATGAGATCAATTGTATGTGTCATGGGAGAATGAATATTTTAATGGCTGTGCGCGCATTACTAAGACTAAGTATGATCCATATGTGGATGTGTGTGATTTGATGTGTTTGATGTGAGGGCACTCTTCCCTGAGCGGTATAAGTCCCATTTTATGTTTTGTGGTTGAATAATTATTATTTATATGTTTTGATTAATATTTAATATTTTTTGTTTAATAATAATTTTAACTCTTTTTAACTTGTTTGGTAGGCCGCCGGAGTTATTCCAATGCGCAAGAAATCATAGTGACATATAAATGGCGATAATTATTATCAACTCCTCGCACCTATTATCAACTCCTCGCAACTCTAAGTCTGCACAGATGGCGATGAGTATTATCAACTCCTCACACCTCTAAGTCTGCACAAACGTGGGGAAAACTCTCACTGAAAAAAGCATGTCGTCACTTCAGCA
>Ga0308002_1000611_pt1 | contig 12819 bp, 33 predicted proteins | sample Neamet34_FD_203148 | JGI IMG/M metagenome (GOLD analysis project Ga0308002, IMG submission 203148) | Marine microbial communities from water near the shore, Antarctic Ocean - #34 | ecosystem: Environmental > Aquatic > Marine > Unclassified | place: Southern Ocean | collected 2014-06-06
GTAAAATACCTTCGGATTAAGACTCAAAAAACCCCAAGAATGGTTAGATTCTTAGGGCCTCATATATGTAATCTTTGGTTACTATGGAACGTAGTTCCTTAAAGAATGGTAGGTTATATGGGAGTGTGATTTAAAGAGTGTTTTATGTTCTATCTGTTTACTCCTTATACTATGTATATGTATATGCTTACTCTATATACTACACATTCTTATTCTCTTTATTCTTATTCTCTTTATTCTGCTTATTTAGCTATTTATCGTTTACATCACTTTTTTAAGTTATATCTGTAGTACCATCTGAACCCGTCATTATTGTATCCGAAGTTATTCCACAATATGGTTGACCGGGTATTCCCGTCCAATCTGAATGATAATTATAATATGGTTGTTGATGTGTTGGTATAAACGTTATACCATTAGTGTTTTCATTCGTAAGTAATACTACTGCCATTTCGGCTGTAATGTGTTTCTTCTCTAATAAATCTTGTACTATCTCTGCTTTGTTCATTTGGTGATTGTGTTTAATATCCATCCATATACTTTAATATGTAATGTGCTATAGTGTATCCTGCTATTAATACTACTAGCATTTTCCCTAATTGTAATAATTCAATTGATGGTCCCATTGTGTATCCCCTTTGTTATGTGTTGTATATATACATATCATTACCGTTTGTATGACCATCAATATTAGATGGTTATATTAAGCTTTATTTAGAATCGTATCATTATCGTATATTTTCGTATCCAATCGTATCATGGCTTATTCAATCTCATCATGTCTTACTTGGAGAGGAATTCCATCGGAATTTTTCTTCTACACACCTTCGGAGTGAATCCTACGGTAGGGAAGAGGTATCACTCTATCTCTTTATTTTATTGTTATTTATTTAATATAATATAATCTATCCTTTTTGTTATAAATGACTTGTTCTTTAGGTATTATCGTTACCTCACTAATTAATACTTTACAAGGTTCGTCTAAATACCAAATATGATTAGGGTCTGTTTCTGAAATCATACCTGCTTCACAATATTGTTTATTAATATTTGGTGGTTGAAAATATACTGTATTCATACTTTATAGTTTTAGTTTAATCTTCGTACTGAAGAACTTCTTTATCGAGTGATTCTAACATACGGTTAAGTTCTACTCTTAGTTCTTCTAATGTGTTACCACCTGCTGCTATACCGTTTGTTGTATATCCATCTACCTTACCATCCTTATAATATACCTCATGTATTTGATACCAATCTTCGTTGCCATCTTTTTGTTTCATCACTCTATGATTCCATCCCATAATTTATCTATTTAATTATCTATCCATTTCCAACCTAAACACCATTTACAAAACCATCTGTGTATGTAATGTGGTTTCTTTCCTATTGAAAATGATACATTCAAACTACCATCTCCGATTTGATATCTACCCTCATATACTGGTTGTTGAATTCCATTTGATAGATTTAAATTACTTACTATTGTTTTATCTTTCATAATCGATTATATTCTTCGTATGTTCCACCCTTTGAACCACCGTGTCCATCAGAGCGTGTTTGCCAAGATATGAACTTATGATGTTCATTATTTTTATCTTCATATGTTTGAAGTTCGTTTTCATCTATTGGAAAGAAGTTATGATTCTCTATCAAGTTTTCAAATGTATGTTCTCTGTGTGCATTTGGTCTTGTACCATCTGAGTATGTTACTTCCTTTGTTGACCATGAACGATAACAGTTATTGCTTTCATCCAATTCCCATATATGGAAATCATGTGGTCTTACTAAATATTGTGTTGGCTGTTCCATAATCTATTATTTTAAATTATACCCTTACGGTACTTATTATACTCAATTTTGTTAGTTTATACCTTTACGGGTATAAGTTAGTATCACCATCCAACTTAATTAACTGTGTTACGTTTCAATACTTCAATTAGTATCTTTAGTTCATTAGGGTCTGTAAATTTAACTGATGAATCATCGAATATTTCAACTTCCCACCCTCTCACTACATCATCACTTGCTTGCGTAATTAAACATAGAGTTCCTATATCTAATGTATAGTAATGCCAATCATTCTCACTACCTGAGTTTTCTGCTGTTTCGATTTGTTTTTCAAATCCTAAATGTGTAAGTGTTGCTTCTAATATCATCCTATCAATTTTAATTTATCTATTCTATTTAATTTCTTTATATAGTACTCCCGCTTTGATGCGTTAGACCTATCTGAATGTGGTTCTGAATATACTAAATTAACAGGCCGTCTTGTCTTAGTGTATTTAGCTCCTTTCTTAGAATCATTATGTTCTAATACTCGTCTATCTCTATCTGTAGTGATTCCTGTGTATAGTGTATTATCCGAACACTTTACTATATATACCCACCAATCTTTAGCCATTTCTATTTTTCCGTTCTAGTCAATATTATAGTTATTTAAAGTTAACTGACTTTCGTTGAATATATGTAGTAATCCGAACTCATCCATTTCTGCTACAACCCTAACGTTCCCTTCTTTAGTTTTAAATACTGATACTATTGTACAAGGAAACTTATATCCTTTTTCTTTTGTGGCTTTATCACCTATTTTGAATTTATTCATAGTTGTTGGTTCTTTATCTTTTTCATCATCTTACGATACCTCTTCTGTAGTGTACCCACTTCAAGTAACTGAATATTTGATAATGGTCTAGTGTTAAATCTTAGTAGATTAACTAAAAGTGTTACCTCATTTGGATATAGTATCAATTTACTATTTAATAGCTTTTTGATTCCATTACGGTCCTTTAACTTCTTTATACGGATACTAGCTTCCATACGTTTTATTTGGTCAACAGTCTTACCCTCTATACTACCCTCTTCGTGTAGTATTCGATTTGTATTGTATTTATTATTTATCATCCGTATCCTTTTTCTTTGCTTTTGGCGCTCTTCCACGTTTTTTAGCTACTACATGTGTATCTTTCTTTACATTTTCTAAAATCTTTTGTAGATTGGCAATACAATTACGGTTACCACCATTTTCGATGGTACGTTCAAGATTAGCTATAATCTCTGCTTTTTTCTTCTCACTCATATCTTTTATTTTGTTTTATTAACGAACACGATTACACTCTATTTCTTTCACCGTAACTCTGAATGTATTATCAGTTTTAATACCAGCACATAATACATCTTTGATGAAGGTCTCTGCCATTTCTTCTGATTTAAAACAAATCGGTGATGTATAACAATCCATACTTCCACAATTGGTTTCACTAGCGAATTTCTTATAAGATATTAATCCTAAGAATTTTCTCATATGATATACTCTATAGTAGGTATCAGATGCTTTTCCCATTTCATTGGTGTATTGGTTATGTTCTATGTAATATTTCATATTGTAAATATACGAATTAATAATTGATTATCCTAATTTATTTCGATGTATTTTAGGAATTAATTCACTTAATCGATGTAAGTTTATAGCCATACTGAGTTTTATATCTAATAATTCAGCCATTGGACCATCACCCTTCTTACATCTAAATTCAGACCACGGTAGTTGAATATATTTATGCTGTCTTAATACCACAAAACAAACGGTATTAACCTCATACACCCTATAACACCCGTCCCACTTATGAATATGAATATAATCACCAGGTAAGCATGGCTTCTCCTTTTTGATTAATTCCTTATTTAAAAAGTAATACCATTTATTAAATGTGGCGTTCATTATAGTAGGATTTCTATTAAAAGTGGTGCTAATTTATATCCCACAAATGCCCCAATTGATGTTGGGATTGGGAATACTATGAATTTACCTAATGATGTTACATATTTAGGTCGATTTACCACCTTACCTAAGTAGAAGTAATATATTAGATATGCAAATAACACAGCCATATCAATACCTGATGTTATTGTTACAATTACCATACTCCCTAATAGACCATAGATGAAGTTTGATAACACCCCATCAATCCATATTTCTCTCTTTGTTGAATCTTTATACTCTTCAATTAATTTATTCGGTTTCATTTTTATTATATTTACTATTTCTTAATTTCAATTATACTTCCCAATTGAACCACTTATGCGTTTCCTTCTTTGGCGGTTCTACTACCTCAACCTCAAACTCAGTAAAAGCCACAGGTGGCTTATAATCAGCCGATGGCGCCCATTCTGTTTCGAAATCTAAATTTGGTTGTATTTTGTACCGAACATCCACATCAGGTGGTTCTATACGTTTCCCCTTTATCTTTGGTTTTGGTGAAGCCCTATCCTTTAACATCTCAGGTCTATTTATCTTTATCCAATTAATATACCATGGTGCTATTATCCGTACTTGTTCTAACGTATATCCGGCGTATTTGCCTGACCTGAATTTCATATAGTACGTCTAACTCCGTTCACTACTACAACTTCATATCTACAATCACTCTTGCGATTTGAATTCATTACTACACATATCTGTGATGCCTCTTCGAATGTATTGAATTCTAATATAGAACCCAAGCTATCGTTTAATACTACGGAAAAGTTCCTCTTTAGTGAGGTTTTTCTTATTTGATACGCTGATGTATGCTTACTCATAACTTATTTATTTTTTAATTTCTATTGCCCACCCATATTTGATTCCATTAATCATTCTATGCGTTATTGTGGTGTAATCACCTATCTTAGCACAGTATTCAAAATCACGAACTATCTGCTCTGCTCTAAATTCACCCTCTTCTTCTGATGTTATTTGATATAGAGTTCCTTTGTATGTATAGGTAATCATATATTAAATGTGATACTATTATCATCCAATACTTCGTGTAGTTGGTCTCTTACAGTTTGGAGGAGCTCCTCTTCGGTTTCTGTAAATTCCTCGTTATTGTATTTAATTTTACCCCTCAACCACTGGTCTAACTCATACATAGCATCATGCCAATTATTACCATTAACTGCTAAGTTAAACTCTTCCCTATCTTCGGGTAATTCAAATTCTAATTTTGCTTTCATAACTATTTTATTTTAATATCCAATTTGTATTTTCTACCACTTTGCTTAGTATATTCTATGTGCTTTGGTTTTAATGAATATTCAGTTCTCGCCAAACGTTTAACGTACCTATCACCTAACCCTTGTTTAAGATATGCGATTGTTAAATGTGGGTGGTATATTGGAAAATCAGTAGTATGTGGTAGTGTTCTCAGTGCTGTATTACTTTCACTTAGATTCTTACCATCTACATCGAATTTTAGTACATCATACTTCTGTTTGAATAGTGATACATTATTAAGTTTACAATTTGAATATGAAAAGTTACCTAATTTAGATTCAATATCATTTTCAGTAACATTTCCATGTAATCCGTATAATAATGTAATATGTGCATCTTGTTTAAGTCCAAATTTACCATTGTCGCCTGAGAATGAGTAAATATGTGATGGTGTTATTGCTGCGTGTATGTTGGTTAGTTCAAAGAAAGAGAAGTGTAGCATTACACATCCAAAGTCGTATCTTTTTGGGTTCGCTTCATAGAATGCAGGTATTATCTCTGATATCATAACTGTTTAGTTGTTTTGTTTATACAAATATACGACAATTATTCCACAAAACCTAATTTATTAACACAAAAAAGCCCATATTTCTATGAGCTTTTAAGGGTTAAAAGACCTACCCTGGGACGCTGTTCAAATGGGTAGCGTAGTAGGTACTGTTATACTTTTATAATTTAGTTATTAAATCCACCGAATCCACCGAATCCACGGTTGGTAAATCTACTAAACCAAGAACCGGGTGTTTGTTTTTGTAATGATGAAAACTTAACCGCTGGGGAAACCTTTACTGTTGGTTGTGCTATCGGCGTTGCAATAGCTGGTTTTACCTTTATAGGACTTGTTGGGAATTGTGGTTTAATATTCTTCACCAAATCATCTCTTAATATTGGTCTAGGACCTCCACCTTTTTGTGGAATATCTTTAATTGGAGTAGGTTTAATTGGAGTAGGAGTTGCCGCTACTGTAATACCCAATACACCATTATATGCGTTCGTTGCCTCATTCATAACATTTCCAGCCTTTTTACCAGCCGAACCACCTGCACTCATTGGTACATTTTCTATAACGTAATCAGCCAATTTCTTACTAAGAACGTAAGTATTTTCGAATAACGGTTGTCCTAAATACCCTTGAGTTTTTAGTAATTGTTCCGCTTCAACAAATACGTCTGCTTGATAATCTGTAAATATAATTTCTTCTGCCATAATGGTTTCCTTTTAATCTTTTTGTTGTTATATATAAATATGAGAATATTTCTTTTTACACTAATTTTTAGTGTATTCTCTTAAAAATGTGTTTTGGTATGTTGTATTATTCAAAATTAACCAATCCATACACTGTCTAATTGCCTTATTATCGGCTTTCAAGCATTGGTTAAATCTACTAATTCTGGGTGTTAATTTCTCTTCTATCAATGTATCTGTAGATATGATATGTGATGCTGATTGTAACCAACTCATAAGAGTTCCAGTAAATATCACATCATTTATACGGTCGTTTTTATCTTTTGATAGTTGGGATACTATATCAAATAAAGCTGTACTTAAATTACCTGCGATAATTGGTGCATTGGATTGAATTTGGAAAACAGTTTGATTATTTACGGTGTATTCCTGTACATCAAATAGCGATTTAAGTTTAGATTGCATATCGATATTACCAATGTTTAAGTAAATTCTCTGTAATATATTTACCGTATGTATATCAGAGCTATCGAAGAAATTGTAATTTATACAATATTTCATTGAATCTTTAACATTATATGAAACGTATATTTCATCACCAATGTTATATTCCCTAGCTGATAGGAATTTGTATGATGGGTACTCACCCTCGTTTGCTATGTACATCGGATTACCATTACGTGCATTATGATTGAATAAATCGAATCCCGGCATAAATCCAAATTCCCATGCTCTGGACTCTTTCATTAGAATCATCATTTCAACTGTATCCTTAGAGCAATTATATTCCGATACGATTCTATCCCTCACTACGGTTGTACTTTTTATATAATCAATCACATTAGAATGTACTAATGGGGATAAAGTGAACAGCGTTTCCAATTCTGCTGGGGATGAATGATATGTAGCATTACACTTCAATCCATCAATATCCGGCTGTATGGTGTTGAACCATGGCGTTAGTGTTGAATCAACACCCTTTTCATATTCAACTGCGTACTTACCAATCATTTCATCAATACTACCATATATCAGTGTCGATGGAAGGTTACTACTAATTAGAACCTCACTACTGTTAATCTTACCAGTAGCGAACATCCCCCACCGACCATCTACACATTTACGGTCAATATTAGGATTAATCTGTAGATTCCAAGAAGAACCCATTGAAATTAGAGATGTTAAATCATATGCCTCACTTTCCTTCATATCGGATTTAATTTAAGTAGTTCTTCGTAATCTCAAGTATTGACCCAATGTTGTATAGGGCCGTTTAGCCAATGAGTGTTTTCTTTTTCCTAGTCTTGTTTCTGTTTTTGTAATCATAATCTATAAGTCTATTTCGAAATCAAATAAATCTAAATCACCCAGTCCATCGGATACAGTTGTATCCCAATCAGATAAATTATCATTTTTGAATTCATTTTCTTTTATTTCTGTTGCAAGTGATGTAGCACATGCTATTATATTATCAACCCACGCAGACTGTGCTGTCGTTAGATTTTTATCAATTGATACAATATGTTGTCCTCCTGATGAGTTCACTAATATCAATGAGTTACTGTTAATTATTATGTTCTGTATTATTACCTTCATCCTGCTGTTTTTCTTTTTTATATAACTCGTACACATCCCACAATTCCCATAACATTGTTAAATCCTTAGATGATAACCTAATTTCATCCTTTGGTATATCAACTAACCATACATACAATGCGTAATAACTTTTCACATCGTACACAGACCACATTTCATGTAACCATAACTTTAATTCAATAACTGAATTTTGTTGTGTTGGGGACATATCACCGTACTTTATTCCTACTTCTTTCATTTATGTTATTTTTTAATCGGGTTTTAAAAATATACTATATGAATCAAAAAACATTCTACCTGCCTCTTTACTCAATTTAGTTAAATCCATCTTAAAGAATTCCTTCTTTTCTACGAATCGTAATTCATCATGCTCAAGCATCTTAGCCTTACCACCTAATAATTGTAATATAAATGGTGTAAACTCAATATCAGATTTGGTTATAGTTCTGAGTTGATGAAATGGGTTTATATCTATATTCAACTCCTCTTGCCATTCACGTTTACACGCAGTCCACTCATCCTCACCTTCATCAATTTTCCCTCCAGGGAATTCCCATTTAGATGGATATGAGTTATTATTTGATTTTCGTTTTCCTATTAATACAGTATTACCTCTAATCAATATCCCACATACTACCTTTATCATTCATCAAATTATTTAACTTACTATATAGTCCTATGGTTAACTCCGTTTGATTATTCAACGGCCATAGGATACCCAAATACTCAAATGAGTATTGTTGTGTTATTGGTTCGGTGTTATTGAATATACTATTATCAAACATATTTCTTTTTTGTTATTACTATGTAAATATACAACTTATTTTGTATAAAACCTAATTAATCTACTATTATTTTATAATACCATATTAGATACCCAACATATCCCTAATTTCATCAGGTAGTTCATTGATATCAATATCAATACCAGTATGGTCTGCAATACGCATTAACACCTGCCTTCTATCGGAATCATTCCCATATTTCCATACATAGGGCAATGTATCTTTTAATCGCTCTATTTGTGTATCAACAGTTTCAATTGAGTTTGATAATAATAACTCATCCTCTTCTGATAGATTAATATTAACATCATTATCGGCAGCCATTTCTACAATACCTAATAAATCAGAATTACTATACCGATTATGCAATTCCTCAAATTCACCAAGAGCTCCACCTTTATCAGGATGTAACTTTTTAGCCAATTCTTTATACAATTTCTTAGCTGAATTAGAAATCTCAATCTGCTCAGATACAACTTTAGCCGATTTTACTGAGTTGGGTTGGGTATCCGATGCGGTTGATGTAATACTAGAGAAGAGCTCCTCAAAGTTAATTGCTAACTCTAAGTGCTCTTCTTTAATATCATCTAATTCCATTTTCAGAAATTTATACTGATATAATAGTTTTTTAAGATTTCTCTTCATTTAACTTTGGTTCGTTTACTACCATACATTCGGTTGTAAGTAACGTTCCAGCAACAGATACTGCTTTTTCAAGGGCAGTTCGAGTAACTTTAGTTGGGTCAACAACTCCGGCTGTAATTAAATCGGTAAACTCTTCAGTTACTACATTATACCCAGTTGTTGGGGTTTTATCGGGAGAACTATTTAATTGTTCCAATAAGATATCCACCTTTAAACCTGCATTCTCAACAATCGCTCTGAATGGAGATTCACATGCACTCTCTACAATTTCAATACCCTTTAATCTATCAGCTGATAATGTTAATGAACGTTCGATTATCATATTCTTAGCGTGTATCAATGCAACTCCACCTCCAGGTACAATACCCTCCTCTAATGCTGCTTTGGTTGATAATATTGCATCATCCACTCTATCTTTCTTTTCCTTCAATTCTACTTCAGATTCTGCTCCAACTCTTATAACTGCTACACCACCTGCTAATTTAGATAATCGAGTGTTTAACTTCTCTTTTTCAAAATCAGAATCAGTCTTTTCTTTTTCAGTTTTAATCATTTGAATACGAACTTCAATATCAGTTGCTTCACCTTTACCACCAATAATTGCGGTCTTAGATTTATCCGATACTATCTTATCACAAGAACCAAAGTGTTCTACTGCAACATCTTCTAATGTAATTCCCAATTCAGTTGTAATTAAGGTTGCGCCTGTTAATGCTGCGATATCCTTTAGAATTTCAGTACGTTCTTGTCCGAATCCCGGTGCTTTTACTGCTAAACACTTTAATGTACCTCTAGCTGAATTCACAACCATAGATGCAAGTGCATCACCTTCTACTTCATGCGCAATAACAACAATTGATTTGTTACTCATTGATACATTTTCTAAGATACCAATAATTTCATCCATATTTGAGATTCTACCATCATACAATAGTATCTGTGGTTCATCTAATATACACGCTAACTTAGATTGGTCGTTCATAAAGAAATGTGATAAGTAACCTCTATCAAATTCTAAACCTTCTACGATTTCTAATTCAGTTTCATTTGAGTTACCCTCTTCTACTGTAACTACACCATCATTACCAACTTCATGTATTGCTTCTGCTATAATACCACCGATTTCTTCATCACCATTTGCTGATATTGTTGCTATATTCTTAATAGCTTCATTAGTTTTTACATTTAATGAAATATCATCAACAAGATGTTTAACGATTTCTTTTACACTTAACTGCATCCCACGATACAATTCAATTGGATTTGCCCCAGCTGCTACTGCCACCATACCTTCATTGAAAATATGCTGTGCTAATACAGTTGAAGTAGTTGTACCATCACCAGCATGGTCTGCTGTTTGTTGTGATGCTTCTTTGATAATCTGTGCACCTAAGTTAATTGATGCATCTGAAAATTCAATTGATTTAGCAACTGTTACCCCATCCTTTGTAATGTGAGGTGTACCATCTCTTTGAATGATAACATTTCTACCCCTTGGCCCAAGAGTTACTTTAACTGCATCTGCCAATGAATTTACCCCTTTAAGTAGTTTTTCTCTACTGTCCTTTCCGTGAAAGATTTCTTTACTCATAACTATTCTTCTTTTTGATTGTTTAATTTAATTGTCTCTTTTGCTTTCTGAACCTGCTCTATTCGCCATTGAGGTTGGCTACCCCTAATATTACCTTTTAGATTATGAAAACAATTATAACATAAGAATCTAAGATTCTCTTTTATATGATTTGTCCAATCATCATTTATATGGTCTAATACCAATGGTATCTTATCATCTGTAATTCGTTTTTCATCATATCCACAGTTATGACACTTACATGGGAAATCTACCTTATCAGCGTTATTCATCAATCTTCGTTTTAATTGATGTACTGAATATTTAGGATATTTCCCTTCTAATATATCTTTTAGTGAATACTTACCTTTTGTAATGTTATATGGCTTCTTAACACCCAACCCACGTTTATTCTTTTGAATTTCCCATAAGGTCTTACCTGTTTCTGAATCGATATATCTCTTAGAATACTTTTCGTAAGTTGTTAATGATATATTTAAGAATCGAGATGCGCCTGAATTAGATTTAGAGTTCTTCATCGCATACCTAATTGATGCCTCAGTTAGGTTCAGCGGTTGCCTCCCTCTACCAAGTACAAATCCATTTGGCATGATATCACCCTTCTTCATATTACTTACTATTTGTAGTTGGAGTAGGTAGTATGAATCTAATCATTAACATTGTCCAAAATGTATCCCAAAATGTTAATTGTGGTAATTCGAATTTAATTGCTACTATATGATTCCATATGTACCAAGTCGGTCCGGCGAATAATAACGCCACTAATAATGCAACACCAATTGCTGATATTGCTCCTAATAATATTTTCATAACTGTTTTCATTTACATATAAGTATTAAAGTTTATATTTTAAAATCAATCTTTCCAAAAATTGGAAGTCTTTTTTTACTAAAAGATACCCAAACTCCATAGAGCGGGTGGTTATTTTGTGTAATTTACTTCTATCCCGCCATTGTGGAATCCCATTTAGATTACCACTTTTTAGGATAACACCCTTCACATACATTAACACATGCATCTGTTGAGTAAGTATTGAATCGTATATGTTTTCTATTTCCATAAAATTTGTATTAACACTAACGATAATGCCAAGATTAACGATACTGTTGTTTTTGTTGTAATACCCTCACCTAAAAAATACCAAGTGAAAAAGGTAAATGAGATGATACCCATACCAAATCCTAATAATCGGTTTTCCCAAACAGTTCCACCGAAATAGGCTACTGTATAACCTGTACCTGTAATGAATAAATATGATACTAATGTACCACCAACTAACGATATAATGAACGGATTATTTTTAAACCATGGTATAAAGAATTGACCATTGGTTTGAAAGAATATTAGTATCTGTCCTATAAAGGTTAGGGATAGTCCTATTAGTAATCCTCTCATATATCTAAATATTCATCTATTTCATCTGATATTATGCGTAACATTGTATTTCTCTGTGCTACCTTGATATCAGCTGTATATCTTCTTCTTAATTCATCGTAGTATTCAATATACTTTACTACTTCCCCTTTCTTTGAGCCATGATATCCTTCATACTCAACATTTCTACTTATTAAAGAGATGCTCTTAGCTAAATCCTCAATCTTTTCTTTGTTTGTTATCTTCATTCGTTTTCTGTATAATCCACATATCCATCATCGTATATATGGGGTTCATTATTATCTATAGATGAGGATAAGTATTGCTCATACTCATAATCTACATCTATCTCCGTGTCGTTTAATGGGTCTCTACCCGCCATCCGTTCTTCTTCAATCCATCTCTTAGTTAAACTCATACTACAAATATACACATTTTTATTGGAACTACCAAAAGTTTTTATCGATTTCTCCGTTTATAAATTCTTTTTGTTTCTTAATTGCGGCTTTTAACTCAGTTTTATTGATTGAAGTTGGGTTTGGTTTTACCACTTTCTTTTTTACTACCTTCTTTTTTACTACCTTCTTTTTTACTACCTTCTTTTTTACTAC
>Ga0308002_1000616_pt1 | contig 12771 bp, 5 predicted proteins | sample Neamet34_FD_203148 | JGI IMG/M metagenome (GOLD analysis project Ga0308002, IMG submission 203148) | Marine microbial communities from water near the shore, Antarctic Ocean - #34 | ecosystem: Environmental > Aquatic > Marine > Unclassified | place: Southern Ocean | collected 2014-06-06
GAAATTGAGTTTTACTCAATAAGTAATTTATTCCATCCATCAACTATAGATGGATGCTTTTTAAGTTTGAGCACTGGAAGCTGTGGAGGCATTAAGATTAAAGATAAAGTATCCAATGATTTTATCTGGAATACAAAACCCCACACCTCAAGGTTAATAAAGTACGACATTAAAAAGCTTAAGATACTAGCGGACACCTTTGAAAAAGGGATACCTGAAGATACTACAAAATTAATCTCAGTACATTCGGTAGAAATCATTTCTGTAATCGATAAATTATCAAGAATTACAAGTACTGTTGGAGATTTTGAAAACCATATATCTGAATGTTGGAATGAAACTAGTGCAGTCAAGTCCAAAATAATAATTCGAAAAACTAAATCTCCCAATATTGAGTTGCAGGAACTTGTATTAAGTGGTCCTCACTTTTTTGTTTCATTTCCAATTTATAAAACTCCAAGGGAGATTTGTGTTGAAAAAGCTGATTATGATACAATCTTCCCAATTAATTTGTCAGATGATTATGTACCTCGCACTAACTACGTGCCAAATATTGAATTAAGTAAATATTTACCTTTTAGTTTGCCTTTTAAAAAGTCTAATGAAGAGAATTATAGATTAGCGTTTAGAAGAAGAATAAGTCTTGCGGGGGAGAGATCTTTAATATCATCTATAATTCCTCCGAAAGTAGCTCATGTAAACACAGTAATTTCTATCGCTTTTAAAGATATTAATAATTTGATTGAGCTTTCATCCTTGTCTTCTTCTATTGTGCTCGACTTTTTTATAAAAACTGTTGGTAAAGGTGATCTATATGAAAGCGTTCTTTCAAATTTACTGCTAGGTGTAAATGAAATATACAAACCGCATTTATGCGTAAGAACTCTTTTGTTAAACTCTATGACTAAGGCGTATTCAAGTTTATGGCAAGATCAGTGGCAAGATCAATTTGTAAATGATAATTGGTCTGTGAAAAATTCAAGACTAAAGCTATTTTCAGAACTGTCTCAAAGTTGGAATACAGATACCCCACTTCGTAATTGGTTTGAACGTAGACAAGCATTAGTAGAAATAGATGTAATAACGGCAATGGCATTGGGTCTTATTTTAGAAGAGTTAACTTTAATTTATAATGTTCAATTTCCGGTATTACAACAAAATGAAGATGACACTTGGTATGATACAACAGGTAATATTGTATTTACGTGTTCAAAGGGGTTAACCGGTGTTGGTTTAGATCGTCCTGTTTGGAATACTATTAAAGATTTAAAAGCAGGTGAAACGTACGAGCATACCATTGAGAAAAGTGAATTGTATAAGGGCAAAAAAGTAACCTATTATGCTCCTTTTGATAAGTGTGATAGAGTAGAGGATTATAAAACAGCTTGGGCTCATTTTGAGGAAATTTTTAAAGAAGAGGAATAATTATGAAAGATAGCAGAGCTAAAGCAAATAATGATGAAGTTGGTCAATTAAGATATCGTACCTTCAAATTATCTATTGATAGAATAATCTCATCAATATATTTAGGTTATTATTTAAAAGCTACGTTTAGTGTTTGGTTTTATTTATTTGACTCAAATAATATATTGTTTTATAAATATGATAAGAATGGTCGAGATAAAAAGGCTTATTAAATATAACGACATTGCGCGCTGAACAGATAGGCTAACCTTCAAGAAGAGTAACTTATTTTTAATGAAAATAAATTAATATGACAAGAGTAGAAAAAATAAAATTCAATTATGCTACCACTACAACAAGCTTATGAGGTGAAACAATCCATTATTGAGTATTTAAAAGCTACGTTTAGTTTTAAAGAAAAAATAGTATCGGATGCGTTTTACAATTTTATAGAAGACCCTAAAGAAGGAATATTTAAAGGGCCTTATGTGTCCTTAAAATTACCATTTGAAACTTCAGAAGGTATTGAAGCTATGCCTTTAGAAATAGCGCCAAACTTCCCCCCCTACAAACATCAATTTGAAGCGTTTAAACGGTTACATACAAACAATGGTCATAAACCAAAACCAACATTACTAACTACTGGTACAGGTTCAGGTAAAACGGAATCGTTTTTATATCCTATTTTAGATTATTGTCATAAGCACAAAAATGAGCGTGGGGTTAAAGTAATTATACTTTACCCAATGAATGCCTTGGCAACTGACCAAGCCAAACGTTTGGCAGAAGCTATTCATGAAGATACTAGGTTAAGAGGGAGTGTTACTGCTGGTTTATTTATTGGAGAAGGAAAAGACAAAGGTAAGTTTCCCAAAAACATGGGAGAAACTCATGTCATAGAAAACAGAGAAGAGATCGTAAATAACCCACCTGATATTTTGTTAACCAACTTCAAAATGTTGGATTATGGATTAATGCGTCATGATTTTCATAAACTATGGGCACACAATTTTGATAATCCAGAGTTGTTAAAGTTTTTGATACTAGATGAATTACATACCTATGATGGAGCACAAGGAACAGATGTTGCGAATTTGATACGTAGGTTAAAATTAAAGTTAAACACGCCTAAAGCTCATTTATGTCCAGTAGGAACGTCTGCCACAATTGGTAAAGGAGAAGATTCAGTTAAATTATTGACTAAATATGCCTCAGATGTATTTGGAGAAAAATTTACGGCAGAATCTGTTATAATTGAACACCGATTGAGTTCTGATCAATTTTTTACAGTACCAGAAGATGAATTGGATACATTTATTCCACGTTTAGTTGGATTACAACAAAGTAGGTTAGGTACTAATGAAAACTATGAGGATTATATTATCCGACAAAAAAAATTATGGCAATTACCAGAAGATATTAATGCCTATGATTTATCTAAAGAATTAAAGAAAATTAAAATTGTTAAGGATATTAGTAAGGCCTGTTCGGATAGAATAATTTCAGCTGCCGATTTAATTTCTAAGGTTGAAAAAATACATCCTGAATTTAAAAAATTACCACACTATGAAGCGAATGGCGATTTTTCTCCAAAAGAAGAAGTGATGACGTCACTACTTGCTTTGGTAGCAGAAGCAAAGTCAGATAAAGAAGGACGATTTCCTTTCTTATTTCTTCAAATCCAAATATGGGTGAGAGAGATGAGTGGTTTGCTTAGAGAATTTAATGAAGTGCCGAAATTTACTTGGCGAGATAAAATTGCAGGTAAAGAAGAAAATGCGGCTTTACCACCTTATTACTGTAGAGAATGTGGCGCAAGTGGTTGGTTAGCCGTTAAGCACGACAATAGAAATCAATTTGAATTAGACCCATTAGATGTGTATGAACACTATTTTTCTAATCATAAGAACATTTATTTCACCAATACCTATGAAGAAGCGCATTTTGCAATTGATGAATACGACCCTACAACAAGTTTAACGCCCTATGTGCATCAAACAGATTTAAAACATCTGGATCATCAGGCAGATCAACGTATGCATATGCTGGCGTACAGAAAAGTGAATGATCAAAAAAATGTTCACACCTGTCCTGAGTGTAACTCTGTGAATGACATGAGTATTATAGGGACGCGTATTGCTACGTTAAATTCAGTGTCTATTAGTCAAATTTTATCTTCTGACTTAGATGAAAGAGGAGAGAAGTACCGTAAGGTTTTAGCATTTACAAATGGTGTTCAAGATGCCGCGCATCAAGCTGGGTTTGTACAAGCCAGAAATTATAGATTTACATTTAGAGCGTCTTTACAAAAGGTGATTAATCAAATTGGTAAACCAGTTGATTTAGAAACACTAAAAGATGAATTTATTAAGTATTGGAAATCTAATTCTGATCCATTAGAAGTAAATCACTTAGAAGCTTATTTCTATCGTTTTTTTCCATCAGACTATATTGGAAAAGCACAAGTAGAAGATTACCGTAACCCAGATACTAATTCATTCTCTAAAGGATTTGAAAACGAATTTGATACGCGAATTCATTGGGAAATTCTTTCTGAATTTGGTTATAATGCATCTATAGGTAGAACATTAGAAAAAACGGGATCTTCTGCTGTAAGTTATAATAAAACACTTTTTGAGTCTGCTTTTAGTACTATGCAAAACTGGTTGAGTGCTAATATGCTGGACAGTATTGATAAAGAACAGTTTGTGAAGTTCTTAAATGGTATATTACATAGAATGAGAATACGTGGTGCAATGGACCATGTGTATTTATCAAAATTTAGAACTAATGAACTGAAATTATGGGATTTAAATTGGATGAAAGACTCCAGGCATTATTTGAATAGGAATTTTGGTCAGCGTTCTAGAATACCAAAATTAGTTGGAAACAATTTACATACAAGAGGTGTGTTAGATACAACCTTTGCAAAAACTACGAATTGGTATCATTCGTATTTTTTAAAGAGTTTTACCATGGCGCCTGCCAATACTGCGGCAATTAATGAATTTTATGAATTGCTTTTTACTCAACTAAGCAGTAATGGACTATTAAGTCAACAAGACACTAAAGACGGTGGAAACTATGCAATACTACCCGAAAATATAATGGTTAGTAATAAAGTGTCTAACTATCAATGTGACACCTGTTCTTCAAAATTACATGTAACACAACAAGACAACATTACACAAGGCACATCATGCTTAGGGTATCGTTGTTCAGGACATTATACTAAATCAGAAGATGAAAAACTGAACTACTATAATTTAGTGTATAATAGAACAAAATCACCACGAATTTATGCAGCAGAGCATACAGGTGTTTTAGAGCGTAAGGATAGGGAAGCTACAGAATATGATTTTAAAGAACGACCAAAATATAATTCATTAAATACTTTAGTGGCCACATCAACTTTAGAAATGGGTATTGATGTAGGGTCATTGAATACAGCTATAAATACAAGTGTGCCACCATTACCAGCTAATTTTTTACAAAGGGTAGGTCGTGCAGGTCGTTCATCAGGAACAGCATTAATAGAAAATTTCGCTCAAAATAAAGCACATGATTTGTTTTATTATGAAGAACCATTAGAAATGATGGAGGGTGACATTGCGACTCCTGGTTGTTTTTTAAATGCAAAAGATATTCTTGTACGACACTTTACGGCTTATTGTTTTGACAGTTGGACAAAAAAAGACCCAGATCATAATCAAATTCCAGGCTTAATTAAAACATTAAACCTACTTAAAATAAAGACAACTGATGATGCCTTCTTTATTAATCGATTATTAGATTTTGTATTTGATAATCAGAAAGAATTATTTGCTGCCTTTGTTGAGGTGTATGATGACCAGATTGAAACGGATTTGATGGAATCGATTAAGTCAAGTGTTAAACAAGGTGTGTTTCAACAAAAGTTGTTAGGCGTTTTTAATGATTTAAGAGAAGAGATTTTCTTTTTAATTAAAAAAGAAAAAGAAATTGAAGCGTTTATAGCTGATAAAGGTCTAGGAAAAGAAGATGATGAACGAAAGTTACTAGAATTAGAAATAAAGTCATTATGGCAACTCAAAAAATCTTTAGAATTGAGACAGGTTATTGAACATTTGACTAATGAAGGAATTTTACCTAATTACGCTTTTCCAGAAACAGGAGTAACTTTAAGTGCACATGTGTTTGGATTTAAACCAGAAGGGGCAGAACAAGAACCAGTAAATAAATCGTACGAAATAGTTCGATCTGCAGCAGGTGCTTTAAAAGAATATGCACCAGATAATTTCTTTTACAGTCAAGGTAATAAGTTAGAAATAACAGGTTTAAATACTTATGATTGGAATGGACAAAAATCTAGCTTAATGACCATGCGTTTTTGCTCTAATTGTGATCATTTAGAAGAGGATGTAAAAGCAGAGAAAGGGTCTTGTCCTAAATGTGATCATGAGTCTTGGAATTCATCTTCAAATAAACATAGTTTTGCTAAACTTCACTCCGTTAAATCGGTTAATTCAAGAAGTAAATCAGCATTAAATGATGCAAAAGACGATAGAGAACAGAAAAACTACCGTATTTCGACTCACTTTAAATTTAACCCAAATACAATAGAGGGTACTTGGGGAATGAAAAAAATTCCATTTGGTATTGAGTATGTCAAAGATGTTGAGTTAACTCAAGTGAATTTAGGAGCAGGTGTGCCTCATGCCAATCATATAACAATTAACCAGAATGAAGAAGTGGCTAGACATGGCTTTGTAACCTGTAAACATTGCGGAAAATCAACATCTAAACCACGAGAGGTTCTTCAGTTTGATAATAAGAAGTTCCATTACGGGTATTGTAAGCATAAAGAAAAGGAATATAGTAATATATCTGATGATATTTTTGAAGAAGTATTTTTGTATAGGAGCGTTAGAACAGAAGCTATAAAAATTATACTCCCTGTTCAAGAGTTTTTGAATGAAGCTACTCAGCAAATGTTTAAAGCAGGTTTGGTATTAGGTTTAAAAAAATATTATAAAGGAAACCCTGACCATGTTGCTTTTGATTTTTATTCAGAATTCAATAAAGCTAACGATAGATTTGATAGGTATTTGGTAATGTACGACACAGTTCCTGGTGGAACAGGTTATTTACAAAAACTTTTTGATCCAGAAGAGTTCACTAAATTACTTGAAAAAGCGTACCATACGATTAAAGAGTGTGCATGTCAACATTCAGGTAAAGATGGCTGTTATAGATGTATTCTTTCATATAGTAATCAGTATATAAGAGAAGACCTTAGTCGAGCGAGTGCTGAAGACTTATTTGGTAAAATAGTTCGTTCAGCAAAAGGATGGGAAGAAGTAAACCAAGGCATATCCTCTTTGACTAAAACAGGAATGATTGAGGAAAGTGAATTAGAACTCAAATTTGTTTATGCGTTAAAAAAATACGCTGAAAAGCATAAAGACATAAAGATTACGTTTAAAGAGATTAAAGAAAATGGAATTAATACTTATTTATTAGGTTTACCAATTGCTGATGGTAAAATCACTTATAAAATTTCACCTCAAATTAATTTGGGTCAAGCGGACGGTGTTGAAAAAGATACTAGAACTGATTTCTATATCAAATGTATTCAGTTAGAACGAAATGGAGAGATAGTAGCGGATGTTGATGAATTAATGGCGTTTAAAAATGTAGCAATATATCTTGACGGTTATACATATCATGCTTCTGATAAGCACATGAGGTTCTATGATGATTTGAACATAAGAAATTCAATTAATAGTACGCCTAATATTAAGTCTTGGTCATTAAGTTGGTCAGATTTAGTAATATTTGAATCTGAGAATGAAGAGAATCGACTTGATGAATTATTTGTAAAAATGAACCGTTACTCAAATACGATTAAGAAGCTAAAAGTGATGCCAGCAATATCTAATTTAACTTCTGGTTTATTAGAAACAAAAAATTCAATTGAACGTTTGTTATGGTATTTACAAAATAGTAACTCTTCTCATATGAATGCTGAGGTAGGTTTATTGGCGCTGTCGTTTCAAGAAAAATTTGGGGCTCATCCATATTCAAATACAAATGCTCAAAAGTTAATTGATGGAGATGTAAATATTTCTACTGAAAGACCAACTGCTGATTCATATTTGTTGTCAGATTTAACTGAATCAAATGAATTATTCAAACTCGTACTTTTGGCGAGATTGAAAGATTTTAATGTGCTTTCAAAATTAGAACCTAAAGACTTAACAAGTATTGATAAACCAACGTGGGAGAAATTCCTGAGGTTGTATAGTATACTAAATATGGAGTAATAATTTATAATACTAAACTACCAAAACGTGATATATTTGCGTTTTGGTAGTTTAAAAAACAGTAATTAAATTACTTTACCGTTAGGTTAAATATTCACACAATAATAGTGTAGCTATTTATCAATTTTGTTATTATTTCTTAATCAGTATGGCATACTATCTATTTTTATAATTCTGTATTAAAGTGTTATTTCACCCCCATTTAATTGAGGTTTTAACTTTGAAATTTCAATCCTATTATTTAATTTATTCTTGTTTTTTAGCTTTTACTTTTATAGAGTAACTTGTAACAATACCACCAGTAAGTCCACTAATTAATAAATCAGTAAACCTAAACTTGGTAATAACTTCACACGATCCATTAACAGGAGTACTTACATCTGTTCTGCCGATTGGAAGTACTCCCCAAAAAAGCCACATTTGTTTTCCTTTGTCATATGTGTATTCCTTTCCTGCTGACTCTTTAAATGCGCCAACAGAAGTTTTTGTCATCATACAAGAACTCACTCCAATTACCATTATACAGGTAAGCGCTAATATTTTAATATTTTTCATAGTTTTATATTTTATTGAATACTTAATTTTTGTGTTATTGTACTTAATGTAGTTTTTATTTCAACTGAATAAAGTCTTTTTGAAAGATTTTTTAAATCAATATTTTTTTGAAACCTCCAGTTTGTTTTATTGTTTATTAATAGAACAAAGAAAAAGAATAAAAAGTGAATTATTAAAGTGAATTATTAAGCGTTGATTTTTGAAGTTAAGCGTTGAATTATTTGTTCTGTAATTTATCTGCAAATGCCTTTTTGTTACGTTCGCTCACTTCAATTTGATCACCATTTATCATTATGGCCGTATTTCCTTCAGTTTTTAAATATTGTTTTACCATATTTAAGTTAAGTAATGTTGATTTATGTGCTCTAAAAAAAACACTTTCAGGTAGTAATTCTTGATAGTACTTAAGTGTTTTACTTGAGTAAATAGGTTTGTCGCCATTTAGTAGAAATATGTTAGTATAATTCCCATCTCCTTTACAGTATATTATATTTGATATGTTTAGCATAGTTAAACCAGTAGGAGTAGGGATGGCTATTTTATTGAATGAATCAATAGTGTTATGTGTGTTTTCAAATAATACTTCAAAGCGTTGTTGTTTTAAATAGATAACCTGCTTTTCTCTATACCTGTGTATTGCTTCAGTTAGTAATTTTGGTGAAATAGGTTTAGTTAAATAATCTAAAGCTGAAAACCTAAATGCTTTTATGGCATATTCCTCATAGGCTGTTGTGAATATAACTTCAAAATTTATTTCACCTATTTCTTCTAACATTTGAAAACCGTTTTGGTTTGGCATTTTTACATCTAAAAATACTAATTCGGGTGATAATTTTTTTATCAAATGAATACCTTCTTGAGCAGACGCAGCCATTCCAATAATACTAACATCATTACAGTTTTGTTCTATTAATTTAGATAGACCTTGTCTAGCATTTTCTAGGTCATCAATAATTATTGCAGTTATCATAATAATTAGTATTTTAGTTTTAAAGGTATTTCAACAGTTACTTTAGTACCAATTCCAATGTTATTGTTGTCGATTAAATCTGTAATTGTAATATTATATTGTTTAGATTTTTCAATCGTATTAAATTGATTTATTCTGTCTTTTGATATGTTTAAAGCTTTAGATTTATGATCTTGCTTATTAATAGATATTTCTTTAGATTTTATCCGACCCACGCCATTATCTTCAATCACACAAATTAACGCGTTTTGTGTTTGTGAAAAAGAAATTTTTAACACCCCTAATCCATTTTTATGCATTAAACCATGTAAGATAGCATTTTCTACAAAGGGTTGTATTAGTATTGGAGGAATTAAAATATTGTCTTTATCAATGTTATTTGTAAAGCTAAAATCATATTTATATTTATTTGGGTATTGTGTTAAATCCAAATTAATATATGTTGTTAAAAATTCAATTTCTTTTGATAGTATAATTGTTTTGTCTGATGAAATATCTAAAATACTTCTGATTAAAGTTGCAAAATCACCTAACAATTGAATTGCTTTATTAGTTTGTTCTGTAACTACAAAGTTTTGTATGTTATTCATTATATTGAAAATAAAGTGAGGATTCATTTGTGCTCGTAATGCTTTTAACTCAAGCTCAGCTATGTTTTTTTCAATTGATGCTGTCTTTTTTACTTTGTTAATCTTTAGTTTTATTAGTGTAAAAAATAATGTGCCTAATATTATAGTCGTTAATAAAATAAACCACCTCCTTTTATAATAGGGAGGTGTTATTATAAATGAAAAATCATAACTTTCAGACCAAATCCCATGACTATTTTGGGCTTTTAATTTAAAAGTATACTTATTTGGTAGTAGGCTTGTATAAGTAGTAGAAAGCGTATTGTTTGGTTTGGACCAAGTTGCATCAAAACCTTCAAGTTTTACACTGTAAAGTATTTGATTAGGTTCATTTAATTCGATACCAAAATAATTAAATGTAATGTGATTTTGATTGTATGGTAGTACTAAGTTTTTTGGGAGGTTATCTTTTGTTTTTCCATCAGAAAAATTTAGAAAATTACAAGTATCTTGAAATAGTAATATGTCAGATATTTTCAAAACAGGTAAATTATTAATCTCTTTCTTAGAGTTAAAATTATATAGTTTATCGTTAACAGCTATATAAATCCCATTTTCATTATCAACAAATGAAGAGTTAACATTACAATCCTGTATATTGATATTTTTAAATGTATTTATATTCAAAATGTTTGAAATTGAATCTAATTTTATTTGAGAAATACCATTTAATGTACCCACCCATAAACAATTTCTGTTTTTGTCATATTTTAAAGATTGTATTACATTGGAACTTAATCCGTTTTCAGTCGTTATTTGAGTTCCTTTACCATTTTTATATTTAAATATACCATTACTTAATGTTCCAAACCAGATTGTATTGTTTTTGTCAATTTCAATTTGTCGTGTATAATCAAGAGGTACTTTGTTAATCTTTTTTAATTTCTTAACCTGTTGACCATCCAAGTAATGAATACCATTCGAGCCAACAAACCAAACTCTATCATTTTCTATTAATGTTTCATAGGCACCATTATTTAAGGAGTCAATTTGAATAGTTATAATACTGTCGTTAAAACATTTTATGACTCTTAAATTTTTTGAAATCCAAATATTATTTTCTCTATCTTTTGTGATACCATAAATGGAATGTCCTTCCATCCAATAGTCATCATCTGCAAAAGTAGTAAAAATGTTATTTTTATATTTATAACACCTTCCAGCATGAGTACCAAAATAAATTGAGCTATCGCTAACGTCAGAATACATACAAAGTACATTGTTTTCATTCTCGCTATCACTTAAATTAAAAGACTGTAGTGTATGTGTTTTTTTATTATACTTTTTTACACCGTTGTCAGTTGCTAACCAAATGTTGTTTTCATAATCTTTTTCTATGGCGTTAATAAGTGAGTTAATAGAGTCAGTAAAATTGATGTTCTCAGTAAAATTATTAGTATTAGATTTTAATAAGCCTTGCCCTGTTGCTAGCCAAACTGTACCTCCTCTTGTTTGTGTTATAGTACTAACAGTGTTAGATGATATGCTACCATCTAGTTTTTGTCTTTTAATATCAGTAGGGTTTTTAAAATGAATAAATCCACCTCCATAAGTACCAAATGTATAGGTTGAGTCTTTTAATTGAAATAGACTCATATAAACATCTTCCAGGTCTAAACTTTGATTAAAAGCGGCAATAGAATTATCTTTTACTCTTACAAAACCACTTGCAGTTCCAAACCAAATATTATTATTAAAATCTTTAAAACTTGTTATTATTGAATTTTGACGTTTATGATTTGGGCCGGGTATACTAATTTGTTTAATGGTATCTCCTTCCGTTTTATATAAACCTGATTTTCCTCCAAACCATAAATTGTTAGAGTTGTCTTCTATTATTGTTCTAGTGTAAGTATTCCCCATTGATGGATGTGGCTCAAATACATTTATAGTTGAATTGTAAACAAATACGCCTGCTAAGTTTGCAGCTAATACATTATTTTTAGAATCAATATAAATTTGTTTTGTAGATTGAATATTTGTAGAATCTAAAGTATATGATGTGAATTTTTCATTACTAAACCTAACAACTCCTTTATCCGTGGCAATCCAAATCGTGTTGTTCTTATCTTGATTTATTTTTATTATATTATTACTATTTAGACCATCTTTAACTGTATAAATCTTCATGGTATAACCATTGTATTTCACAAGTCCAGCTACGGTTCCTATCCATAAATAACCTTCATTATCTTCAAAAACGGTTTGTACGTAGTAATGAGGTAATCCTTCAGTTATTCCAATTTTTTCAAAACTTAAATCTTGGGCATTTAGTTGTGTAAATATTGTAATGAATATAATGATAGTGAAAGATATGTTTTTCATTCTGCTAAGTTAGTTAATGATTCTAATTAATCAATCTGCGATTATCTAATGGGTACATAATTTTAGTGACTGCTATAGGTTGATTATTTAACGTTAAAACTATTATGCTTTAGCATATGTATTGTAATAAGGTTATTTATATTTTTTACTGAATGATTTCACTAAAGTTTTAGATCTATTCTAAGAAGTCAACTCTTTTACTGTTTCTAAAACATAATCTTTTTTTTAAATAATTGTATTGAGTAGTATGTAAAACTAATTGTTAGTGATGTAAGTTCTTTTCTTTATTCAAGTTGATTAGATCTGTTTATTTGTTTTGATTTATAAGTTTATCTTACATAAGGTCATCTCATAATAAACTTAAGATCGTTTTTTGTTTTATATTTCGAATAACAAAATTGTTAAACAATTATTTTATTTTATTTTATTTGTATTGAGTGTATTGTATTCATTGAGGTTTACAGACTAATATTTAACCCGTAAAATAATGTGTAAAGGTTACTTCTTTATACTAAATCGTATACTCAAAGTAAACTATTTAGATGATACGTTAAAAAAACTTTTTAAAGTATATCAGTCTCTA
>Ga0308002_1000618_pt1 | contig 12762 bp, 16 predicted proteins | sample Neamet34_FD_203148 | JGI IMG/M metagenome (GOLD analysis project Ga0308002, IMG submission 203148) | Marine microbial communities from water near the shore, Antarctic Ocean - #34 | ecosystem: Environmental > Aquatic > Marine > Unclassified | place: Southern Ocean | collected 2014-06-06
ACGGACTTCGACCACTTCATTAAGCTACACGCTGCTGGAAAGGACGGGGTTTCTATGGGACGCCCATTCAGGTACGCCATTAACACCTATTGTATGAAGCACACTGGAACTATCGAGTTTAGATGTTTCCGCTCCTCTACGAAACGTGAAGAGATTGCTGATCAGTTTAGGTTCGCTGAGTTGTTTATTGACGCAGCCTTGAACGGTGGCCCTAGTGTAGACGAGATCTTCAGAGATAACGACTTCAACTTCCCTCCATTCGTATGGGACTTAGGTGAGTACGCTGGTTGGTTAAAGACTAAGTACGACAAATCCCGTGGTGAGAAGGTGAGGGAATATCTTGAAGTTAGTTAAGACATCCAAGGAGCAATTCATAGCAGCGATTACCGAAGATAAGGGTGATCGTTTCGCTAAGACATTCGTCGCTAAAGCTAACATGCAAGACCAGTGGGATATGTGTGTAGGTTTATGGGAAGACGATGAATTGCTCGGAGCCATTATCACTACGATCTCTAAGAGATCACCCAAGGTAGCTAACCTCCAACTACTTCATACTTTTGTGAAGCATAGAGGAAAGGGTGTAGGAAAGATCCTTTGTAATGATACGCTTCTGTCAGTTAAGGATAGAGGTGCTGTGTATCTCCGAGTATCATCCGAACCTGATTCCGTTGGGTTCTACAACAAGATAGGGTTCAAGTTCTTAGGTCGTCAGAAGAGCGGCTGTGAGCTATCTATCTTCAGGATAGCTGGTGATACATTCGCGGAAGGTGATTACTCAATAGATGATTCCGTTGTCTATAACGCTGTCCATAAGAAGGGTAAAGGTGGTTGTGTAACCGTCTTCGTTGAGCCTAGTGATCTACTGTTTACTTTTGCTGATTAATAAGGTATAATAGGTGTATTGTTTTTATGTTGGAGAATACGTTGGATTTTAGACTTAAGGAAAACCGTAAAGAGGCGTTCATCAACTGGTTCGGTTGGTCGTTAGGTATTGAGGATTGTGACTCCGCTCTCTTCATGACTAACTACCTGTTCGATCGGTTCGAGTTCAATAAGGAACAGCGTCTGTGGTTGATCTGGTTATACGGGACAACCTATTACCTACCAACGACCTATGTCATATGGAATGAGTTCCCTGATATGGAGTTGGTTGGTCAAGACCGCTTGACTAATTGGAACAATGAGAACTACGCTCGTCTCCGATACCAGACCGATACTAAGTGGAACAAAGGTCACTTGCCATCTCAGTTCGCATCCTACAAAGAGTGGGTAGGTGATAGGACTCAACAGGAAGCTTTCGCTGAACACCTAACTGACGACCCAGTACAGAACTTCCACAATATATGGAAGGTCGTTAATAGCTGGCATAAGTTCGGACGCTATACTTCGTGGTTCTATATACAGACATTACATCAATGTACTGATATGAATATTGAGGTTGATAGCCTCTGGTTACACGATTACTCTGGTTCTAGGTCACATAGAAACGGACTGTGTTACGCGGTGGGTAAGGAAGAATGGGTTAACGAGAAGCTAGATAAGGTACAACTTCAATACTTGGACGCTGAAGCTGCTGAGATGTTGAGGGAGGTTAAATCTAGATTCCCTGATACGGCTAAACAGGCAGACTATTTTGCTATGGAAACCGCACTGTGTTCCTTTAAGAAATTGTTCCGTACACGTGAAGGTAGGTATCTTGGATACTATATTGACCGACAAGCGGAAGAGATTAAGAAGGTTGAAGTGGACGGTTGGGAAGGTATTGACTGGGGTCCAATGTGGCAAGCTAGGGAAGAAACCTTAGACGAATCATATTTGACCGATACTATTAACAAAGAGAAAATGGCGATCTTTATGGATTCAGGTGTCATTGATTACAAACAAACACCCATTGGGTTAGAGGCATTCATATGAAATTAGTATATCTTATTGGACTTCCAGGTTGTGGTAAGTCTACTGTTATGAAAGAGTTTATGAGCCGTCGGGAAGGGTGGAAGCACGATAAGCCAATTGATCTATTGGACACCCACTTATCTGGAAACGTCCGTGTCTTAGGTAAATACGAAGAGGGTGAAACCTTCTCAGGTACTGATCGGTTGTCTATGGCGGTAGCTCCTAAAGCGATTGAGTGGTTATCAACTAACCCCGTTGAGTTCGTTATAGGTGAGGGTGACCGCTTAAACAATAAGGCATTCTTTGAGATGGCTAAGACGTTTGGTGAGCTCCACATAATCCAATTGATTGTATCCGATGGAGAAAGGGAACGCAGGTATGTACAGCGAGGTAGTGATCAGAGCAATAAGTTCATCCAAACGGTCATGACCAAGTGTAGTAACATCATAGACCACTTCGGAGACCAGCAGACCTTGTTCGGGTTCGAAGAAGGAAACGTGGTATCGATCCAACACGAAACTGAATCGGATACCCAAGCCGTGGTGGATTACATTTACGATACTATAAAGATCTAACTATATTCCAAAACGATATAACAAATGTGTATACTTCCTCTCATATATGCGGTATAATAGTTGTATATTAAATGAGGGGTTGAATTATGAATAAAGAAATTGAAAAGTACCTAACTGATATTGTAACTAGTTACGCTGAATTCGCTGGTCGTCGGAATAGCTCTGACCCATCGGACCGTATCGAAACGTTTAAGAATGCTTTAAGCTTCTCTTTCGGTACCAAGTATATCAAGGTTATGAGTAAGACTTCGGTTCACTCCTTTATCGTTAACACTGATAACGATGCGAAGTTCAAAAAAGGCGACATCCTAATGGCTGCGTCTTGGGCTGCTCCAGCTCGTAACTTCGCTCGTGGTAACGTGTTTAACGCTACTAATGCTTCGGTCAGTTGGACTGGAGCTTCTTAATTGAGAGGTTTTTTGTTATGATGTACCCAAGTAATTTGTTGTTGATAAAGTCGATGACATATAAGTTTATGAATAAACATAGAGAACTACGTATCTTCACAATGTCATATTTGGGGGAGTTGGTTACAATAGGTAAATTAGGTGGCGAGGTGCGATCGGCTAGAGGTTGGGATAGTTCTAGGCAAGACCCTAATGGGGCATCTGAATGTAATAGAATATACACAGAAACCAAACACACATCTTATGTGGATCGTGGTATGGCTACTTTCAGATCTTTACAGAGTAAGCGTGGTTTATGTGACGAATTCAGTTTCGTCTATTTTAGTGAAGAACGTACTAGGATTAGTGTTGTACCAGCTGATGTCTTATTCGCTACAATAGGTGATTCTGACTCATTCAGTATAGACGCTGAGTTGCTTAGTGATGGTACAATGCAGCATAAAAATACCTTAATATATTTAAAATATGAGCTTGATTATATAGACGAGAAGTTCTCTGATATTGCTGGTAAATCCACCAGCGATCTACTGGAAATGATACCTCATGATTTGATAGACTTATCCGACACTTTAAATAGAGGGATGGTTGGGGTGTTTGCTGAGTTCTACGCACTAAGTATATTAGGCGGAAATATAGACGGTGGGGTCGGTTGGGATATAACGACTGGTAATAGTAAGCACTGTGTTGCTGGTAAATTAGTAGAAGTTAAGGCAGCTTTCGGGACGGTGGGTAGTAATACTCTGAGGGTTAGATATCTTCTTAGCAAATTGGGGTTAGCTGATTTCTTTTTGTTTGTGAATATGGAGCATTACCCCTTATATATCGAATCTTCATTAATACCTGTCTCTAAGGTGGTGGAACTGGATTTGATCGACGCGGATGATAGTTACGTGTGGAGAAATATAGAGCCGAAAAACCCCAAAAATGGAAGGATTGATCAATGCACTAGGGTCTATATAGAACATCTTATAGAGGATTGTAAGGAAAATACTTTAGATATTTAGCAAATAAAGCTTTACTTTTGGTTTCAAATGCGGTATAATTAGGTATAGTTTGTTGAGAAGGAATATATATTATGAATTTAAGATCCCAAGAATACCTCGCGAAATTACTAGCTAAGGAAAACGTTACTGTTCAACACGGTAACTATTCCACCGCTTCGTTTGAACCAGAAGCTCGTATTCTTCGCCTCCCTCTATGGGTTGATAAGGGTAAAGACGTTTATGACTTGTTAGTTGGTCATGAAGTAGGTCACGCCCTTTATACTCCTGCTGCTGGTTGGCATGACGTGGTACGGAACTCTCCTGTACCACCTGCTTTCTTCAATATCGTTGAAGATATCCGTATTGAACGTAAGATCCAAGAAACTTATCGTGGTATCGTTAAGCCTTTTAAGGCTGGATATAAGCGTCTGTTTGATGACAACTTCTTCGGTACTAACGATCGCACTCCTACCTCCTTTATGGACCGTTTAAACGTTCAGTCTAAAGGTCGTGGATACTTCCCTATTACTTTCTCTGCTGAAGAGCAACCTTATGTTGATATGGCTATGGCTGTTCAAACTTGGGATGATGTTGTAGATGTTTGTGAGAAGATCTTCGCTTTCCTAAGTGAGACCGCTCCTAAGCCTAAACAGGATGATGATGAAGAGGAAGAAAACTCTGTTTCTATAACTGATGATTCTACTGAGTCTGGTGAAACCGTTGAAGACGATTCTACTGATGAAGGTGAAGAGGAATCTGAAGGCGAAAGTGAAGATGAGTCTGGCGGTGAAGCTGAAGATGAGCCTGAAAGTGAAGCTGAAACGGCTGCTGAAGGTCAGGGAGGTTCTGAGGCTTCTCTTGAATCATTCACTGATGAAACTTTCCGTGAAAATGAAAGTTCTTTGTCTATGGGTGGTAACGGTATTGCTCCTCGTTTCTCGTCTGGTATCTCTAAGGCTAGACAGGCTGATATGATCGTTTCTTATAAGGAACTGAAAGAGGAACGTGAAGCACTAGCTGCTAAGTATGAAAATACTTATGTTAATATGCCTCTTCTTCATAACTACTATGAGAAGTCTATTAAGCCTGCTCTAGAGTCTGCTAAAAGTCAACTCGCTCGTGAGTTTGAACGTAAAAAAGCCGCTTATGAATATACCCGTTCTACCGTAGCTAAGACTGGTGCGTTGAATATGAACCGTCTTCACCAGTACAAATACTCTGAGGATATCTTCCTTAGTGTTAACCGTCTGGCTGAAGCTAAGTCCCACGGGATTGTGATGTTCATTGATATGTCTGGTTCTATGACTATGATCTTAGAAGACGTTATTAAGCAAGCTATTACTGTTGGTATGTTCTGTAAGGCTGTTAATATTCCGTTTGAAGCTTACACCTTTACTACCTCTCGTAATGCTCGTGCGTATAATGGTCGTGATAACGATGGAACTAACGAGATATTTGCTTCTTACGACCCTAGTTTGGTTCAGGTACTTACTACTGATCTAAACACTAAAGGTTTCGCTGAAGCTTGTAAGTTGTTATGGGGCGCTTCGCAACTTCATACCTCTCACTCTTTCCGTTCTGGTCGTATTTACTCTTACAGTATGTCTCATAGTGCTACCAAGTTTGATGGTATGGGTTCTACGCCTCTAGTTCAAACCGTTATTGTTGCTGAAGGTATTATCAAGAAGTTCCAAAATAAGTACGGAATCCAAAAGACCAACGTTATGATGTTGACTGATGGATTCGCTGATAACCTCCACACTAAGAATGACACTAAGATTGATGGCGGTGCTGTTACCCGTTACGTTCGTGCTATTAGTATGGGTGGCAAGGTTATCACTGCGAATAGCTCTATGGAGTTGTATGAGAAAGCTCTTGGTCGTCTTAAGGAATTGACTGGTGCTAAGATGATCGGTTTCTTCCTAACTCAAACCAATAGAGACTTCTACTCTGGCTGCAGCGGTATCTCTGATGAAGTTACCCGAAAGGCTATGGCTGTTTGGAAGAAAGAGAACGTTTCTAACTTGAACCGTGTTAAAGGTTATGATGAGTATTTCATCGTTAAGCTTAACAATAAGACTGATACTGAGTTCTCTGTAGATGATGGTGCTGCTATCAAGGATATCAAACGTGAGTTCCTAAAGTTTAACCGCTCTAAGAAAGTATCCCGTCAACTAGTGAACAAGATAGCGGCTGCTGTAGCCGCTTAATTTAATTTGAAATGATTTGAAAAAAAGCTTTACTTATGTGTTGGGATGCGGTATAATAGTTGTATATTGAATGAAGGAAGGACTATATTATGAATTATGAAAATCTAACTACGCAGTTCCCTGATCAAACTGAGTTTTCACCGAAGGAGCTAATCGCTGCTGGTATGGATAACTCTGAAGTTAATGATCTAATTAAGAACTCCCCTAAAGTGCGTCGTGGTGTTTACGACCTGTCTATGGCTCTTGGTACTACTGCTAAGAAAACCACCTCTGTAACTCCTATTACTGCTATTAAGCATGCTGGTGTAAGCTCCGTTTCTAACGGTGATGTGTATATCCCTAAAGTTGATAAGACCTTTGTTGCTTGGGGTAACTTCGCTGACATAACTAAAATCATTAAGTCAGGTATGTTCTACCCAACTTATGTTTCTGGTCTGTCTGGTAACGGCAAAACCTTTATGGTTGAACAGGCTTGTGCTCGCGCTCGTCGTCAATACGTTCGTGTTCAAATCTCTCCTGAAACTGATGAAGATGATTTGATCGGTGGTTTCCGTCTAATTGATGGTGAAACAGTATTCCAGAAAGGTCCAGTTATTAAGGCTATGGAAGCTGGAGCTATCCTAATGATCGATGAGATCGACCGTGGAACTAACAAGATTATGTGTCTCCAAGGTATCTTGGAAGGTAATCCTGTAATGATTAAGAAGACTGGTGAGGTTATTGTACCTGCTGAAGGCTTCAACGTTATTGCTACTGCTAACACTAAGGGTAAAGGATCTGAAGATGGTCGGTTCTCTGCCGCTACTATCATCGATGAAGCCTTCTTGGAACGCTTCGTAGTTAACATTGATCAAACCTTCCCTAGTATAGCCTCTGAGAAAAAGATCGTTATGGCTCACATGGTTAAGTTTGAAGCGGTTGATGCTGAGTTCTGTGACCTTCTTGTAGCTTGGGCTGACGTTATTCGTAAGACGTTCTATGATGATGGTATTGATGACGTAATCTCTACTCGTCGTCTATGTCACATCGTCCAGACTTTCTCTGTATTTGGGAAGCGTGAAAAAGCCGTTGCCCTTTGTGTTAACCGCTTTGATGATGATATCAAAGAGGCGTTTAAAGACCTTTACGATAAGGTTGATCCAAGTATCGCCACTAACGCTGTTGAAGACGAGGGTGAAAACCTTGCTTTTTAATTGACTTTGGGGTGTAAATAAGGTATAATATGAAGTATAAGTTTAATGAAGATGTATTACTGGAAGAGATTAAAGCTTACATCGATGCTACGTATGATCAGCACTACGCGGCTGGTAGTATTCAATCGATGGAGTTTATCTCCTCTTCTGGTAAAGGTGTTGGGTTTACTTTAGGTAACATTATAAAGTACGCTGACAGGTATGGTAAGAAAGCTGGGAGCAATCGTAAGGATATTATTAAGATAATCCATTATGGTATCCTCGCGTTAAATGAACATGATCTAGGAGAAGTAAATGAAGTTAAGTAAAGAAACACGGGAAGTATTGAATAACTTCTCTATGATTAACCCTAACTTGGTTATCGATGCGGGTACTACCATTCGGTCAGTAACCACTAGTAAGACCTTGTTAGCAAGCGCGGAAGTGGCTGATCCATTCCCGTATAAGTTTGGTATCTACGACCTGCCCCAGTTCCTGAATGCTGTTGATATGTTCGACGACCCAGAGCTAGTGTTTGATGATGGCCAGAAGTTCGTTGAAGTTAAGTCGGAAGGACAATCCCTTCGATACTACTTCACAGCCCCTAGTATGTTAGTGAGTTCTGATAAGACCCCTAATATGCCTGACTGTGAGATTAACTTTACCTTAACCAATAAACAGCTCGCTTCCATTAAGAAAGCGTCTAGTACCTTGGGTGCTAACGACTTCATCTTAAAGAACGAAGACGGTGTTGTAACTGGTACTGTAGCTGATATCAAGAATCCAACCTCTAACCGATTCGTTATTGGTTTAGGTGACTTGTCCGTATCAACGGATGAACCCTTTGAATTGGTGTTCGATATTCCCACGTTAAAGTTCGTTGACTCTGATGTATACCAGTTCAGCGTATCTTCTAAATTGATCTCCTCGATCAAAACCCCGACCATTCAATACTGGATGGCTCTTAAAAAATCAAGTAAGTATGGAGTATAATATGAGTGAAGAAGTACAAAGCCCACAATTAGCATTAGGCGATATTGAAGGTTGTATTAAGATTATCGACATCGTGACTAAACGAGGTGCCTTTGAAGGTTCTGAGTTAGCTGATGTGGGTGCGGTTCGTAACCGTCTGGCCAATTTCTTACAGGCTACTGTAGCGTCTAACGCTGCTCCTGAAGAAACTGAGCCTACTGACGCGCCAGAGTAACCTAAAATGGGGTTGGAAACAGCCCCTTTATTTTGAATAAAAGCTTGACTATTATGCCAATATAGGTTATAATAGGTTCTACTATTAATTATGGAAGTAATGTATTATGAATCCTACCGAGAAAAAAGACGTATTTAACGCTATTAAAGAATGTTCCAATTCAATGGACCGTATGACTGGTGAACGTGAATACATTAAAGAGACTATAATCGCACTTAACGAGAAGTATGATCTAGAGAAGAAAACCTTAAGTAAGGTTATTAAGATCTACAACAAGCAGAACCTCGCTGAAGTTCGTACTGCTCAAACTGACCTTGAAGATCTCTACGAAGAGATTACTCATACGGCTTAACCCCTTTGCGGTGTGAGATGAGCGTCTGAATGTAATCGGCAAAACCTCCTTCTTCTAGGTTACATTCAATGGGAAACGAGAAGACTATAGCGGTGACGCCTATAGTCCACACCACCCTTTTATATTATGGAGTAACGTGTAATGAATGATGATTTCCTCTGGGTTGAAAAATACCGTCCAACTACTGTCAATGATTGTATCCTTGATAAGTCCCTAAAGAAAACCTTCAACGCCATGATCAAAACTGGCGAAATCCCTAACATGATGTTCACTGGCTCAGCTGGTGTTGGTAAGACTACTGTAGCCCGTGCTCTATGTAACGAGCTAGAACTAGACCACATCGTAGTTAACGGATCGGAAGACGGTAATATCGACACCCTCCGTGGTAAGATTAAACAATTCGCATCAACCGTATCTCTTCAAGGTGGCTATAAAGTAGTTATCCTAGACGAAGCGGACTACCTAAACCCCCAATCAACCCAACCAGCCTTACGTGGATTCATTGAAGAATTCTCTAACAACTGTCGGTTCATCCTAACCTGTAACTTTAAAAACCGCATCATCGAACCTCTCCACTCTCGTTGTTCTGTATATGAATTCAACGTAGGTGCTAAGGCTACTCTTGCTGGCGGCTTTATGGAACGTCTTCAGTATATCTTAACCACGGAAGGCATTAAGTATGATGACGCTGTGATCGCTGAGATGATCATGAAGTACATCCCTGACTGGCGTCGTGTTATTAACGAATGTCAACGTTACGGTCTATCGGGTTCTATTGACTCTGGTATCCTTGTTAACTTGTCTGACGTATCTATCAAGAGTTTGATGGACGACCTTAAAGGTAAGAACTTTAAAGGTATGCGTAAATGGGTTACTGATAACATTGACATCGAATCCACTAAGTTGTTCCGTATGATCTATGATAATATGATGGATTATGTAGACCCTCAGAGTGTACCTCAACTGGTGTTAGTCTTAGCTGAGTACAGTTATAAAGACTCCTTCATGGCTGATCATGAGTTGAACGTGGTAGCTTGTCTAACAGAGATTATGTCTCAGGTTAACTTCAAGTGAATCCCTTCGAATATATCAAATCCATAAGCAATAGCAAGAAGTATATTATGGAGGAGGAAAAGTCCTACAACGCCTTTATGGTTAACCGTGGACTATCCTACTTCCCTGATACTATCTTGTTCGCTAATGAGATGAACCAGTACCATCATATCGGCGGGAAACTCCAATATGATTTTCTTATAAATACTATCAGGAAACGCAATCGTTTCTCAAAGTGGAATAAGAGCGGTTCGTCTGTTGATATAGATGCGATAAAGCAATATTATGGGTACTCTAATGAAAAGGCTCGTGACGTCCTCCCACTTTTAAGTAAGCAAAACTTGAAAATAATAAAGGAACGTATTAGTCATGGTGGAGTACAAAAAGGATGAATTGGTTAATTGGGATACAAGTCTTATGTTAGAAGTAACGTTAGCAGAGCCTGATGATTTTCTTAAGATAAAAGAGACATTGACTAGGATTGGAGTGGCTTCAAAGAAGGATTCCAAACTATATCAGTCGTGTCATATCTTACACAAGCAAGGTCGATATTTCATAACACACTTTAAAGAATTATTTCTATTGGACGGCAAACCTTCTAATCTATCTACGAACGATCTAGGTAGGAGAAACACCATCGTACAATTGCTCAGTGATTGGGGATTGTTAGAGGTTGTTTCAGAGATTGGTGATACCGCTCCTCTAAATCAGATTAAAATTATCTCACATAAAGATAAGATTAATTGGGACTTATGTCCTAAGTATAACATCGGAGTTAGGTAGCTCCGATCTAAACCAGCCGATGCCTATTAAGGGTCGGCTAATTAAACTCGCTTAATATAAGGAGCAAACATAATGAATGCAACTACGCATACATTCCCGAGAGACATATTTTTCGGATTCGATAGCATCTTCGATGCACTAGAACAACCTCAAACTCAACGCACACAGGGATATCCCCCGTATAACGTTGTCAAGAAAGAAGAGAATAAATTCCTAATTGAAATCGCTGTTGCGGGATTCAAGAAGGATGATATCACCCTAACTCTAGAGAAAGGGCAGCTGACTATTAAAGGAAGCCAAGAACGCCCAGACCCTAATGAGTATATCCATCGTGGTATCTCTGCTCGTCAGTTCGAACGTAAATTTACGCTCGCTGATACAATGGTTGTCTTAGGTGCTGATATCGTAGATGGATTATTATTAGTTGGTCTGGAGAATGTCATTCCTGAGGAAGACAAACCTACCACGATCAACCTTGGTGAACTAAGCACTGGTGCTAAACAACTATTGCTGGGTTAATTTATAGGGGTGTTCGCACCCCGTTTATGGAGAAGTAAAATGAGTGGAACAGTAAAAATAGTAAAGTTGGTGTCAGGCGAAGAGCTTATGGGAACATATACAGAAGGTTCTATTCAGAAACCTTGTGTTATCTTCCGAGCTGAAGAAGGTGGAATTAACTTCGAACCTTATATCGCATATGGTCTTACAGACACTATAACCTTACATCAAGGTGCGGTAGTGTGGACTATTGAACCAGATGAAGAACTTCTAGAAAAATACCTTGAGCTTATTAGTAACTTATAGTTGATTTATGCCCTGAAATAGGGTATAATAGGTTAACGAATTAAGGTACTATGTTATGAAATTCTATACTAATGTTTATAGGTATGGCAGGAATATAAGGTATATCGGCTACGAAAACGGTCTCAAGGTTCAACGCCTTGTACCGTTTGAGCCAACACTTTATGTTAAATCAAATAAGCTTCAAACTGGCTACCAGTCCATCGACGGGACTAAGGTAGAACCAATCCAATTTAGTGATATGGCCGAGGGTACTACCTTCGTCAAATCGCATGCCAATATAAGTGGTTTCGGTGTTTATGGCCAGACCAACTTCGCTACACAATACGTTAACGAGAAGTTCCCTGGAAATATTGAATGGGATCGTGATCTAATCAACGTAACCTCTATCGATATCGAGTGTAAGTCTGAAAGCGGCTTTCCTTATCCAGAACAGGCTGATCAGGAAGTAACTGCGATTTGTTGTAAGAACAATATCGATAAGATCTTCCACGTCTTCGGCTGTGGTAAGTATACCGTCGAGAAGCCTAACGTAAACTATGTCAGATGTATTGATGAGCAGGAATTGCTTACGAGATACGTTGCTCATATGAGTGATGTTGATATCATTACAGGCTGGAACGTTAACGAGTTCGACATACCCTATTTGGTTAATCGAATCGAAAAGGTTTGTGGTAAGGAAGTTATGAAGCGTCTATCGCCTTGGGGTGATGTTAAGGACGATACACCTAAGAAGTCCACTGGTTTCTTCGAACCGAAGCTTCAATATAAGCTGGGTGGTGTTGTTATAATGGACTATCTAGCACTCTTCAAGAAGTTCGCTCACGAGTACGGTACGCAGGAGTCTTATAAACTAGACAATATTGCTAACGTAGTATTGGGTGATTCTAAACTATCATTCGATGAATACTCTGACTTAAACGAGCTATACGAAAAGGACTATCAAAAGTTCATTAACTATAACATCAAGGACGTGGATATCGTTGATAGATTGGACGATAAGCTAGACCTGATCTCGTTGGCTCTTACTATGGCTTACAACTCTGGTTCTAACTACGGTGACGTGTTTGGTACTGTAGCGATCTGGGATACTATAATCTATAGAGACCTATCGTTAATGAATGTTGTAATACCTCCTAAAGTTGATACTGATTCGGGAACATATCCTGGAGGGTATGTGAAGGAACCTCAAGTCGGTAAGCATGACTGGGTTTGTTCGTTTGACTTGAACTCTCTATATCCCTCTATCATCATGCAATACAATATGAGCCCAGAGACTATTATATCTGGTATAACTCCTGGAGTGAACGTTGATTCGTTTATGGA
>Ga0308002_1000620_pt1 | contig 12742 bp, 10 predicted proteins | sample Neamet34_FD_203148 | JGI IMG/M metagenome (GOLD analysis project Ga0308002, IMG submission 203148) | Marine microbial communities from water near the shore, Antarctic Ocean - #34 | ecosystem: Environmental > Aquatic > Marine > Unclassified | place: Southern Ocean | collected 2014-06-06
TAAAGAAATAAAACGAGCGACAAAGTAAGAATCTTACAAGCATAATTATTCTACACCAACTTGCGCCAAAACCATAAACACACTCTCATAATACCTAAATTTAATCAGATTAAGAAATCTAATAAATGTTAAAAATATAACACTTTTGAAATACTCATGAATAGAAAAAAAGAAGAAATTATCGACTTATCAGTTAAACAATCTATATTAGCTCCATAAAAACATAGATTATGAAAACTACATCCTTAACAACAAAAGCATTACATTCAAATTTATTACCATTTTTGTTCTTTATTATAGCTTTCTATTCAGGAGAAGTTCACTCTCAAGTCACAGTCACTTCGGTCACACTAAATAATACTCCTGCAACTGATTGTTCAAACACAATTCTTACCGTGTCTGGAATGCATTCATATCCAGGCTATACTCTTATCGGAACTTCATTTGTGGTAGCAGGTTCTAACATAACTGTGGTTGTCAATTATACTCAACCAGGCTTTGGTATTCCCGTATTCACTCCTTACTCTCAAACAGTTGATTTAGGATTATTACCACCAGGATCTTATTCTACCACAACAAATGGTCAATTCAATTCAGGTACAACCGATACTTTTATATCTTCATTATCAGTTATTACATGTTGCCCTATTAATGCTTCATATACAGCAAGTAGTGCTTCTTTATGTGTTGGTGATTCTATTTACTTTACAAATACGAGTACTGGTATTATTGGATCTCAATCATGGTATCAAAATGGAAGTCTTATGACAAATGCTCAAGATTACGCTACTCAAATATTGACAACTGGAGCAAATACTTTCAAACTTGTGGTTAATGGATCCTGTTCTGATTCTATCCAACATACATTGTATTCATATAGTTATCCTACTGTTGATCTTGGACCCGATACTCTTGTATGCACAGGAAGTGATTTTGTCTTGGATGCAGGAGCAGGAATGAGTAGTTACTTATGGTCGACAGCAGAAGGAAGTCAAACGATTGTTCCAAACACTGCTGATTTATATTCTGTTGTAGTGAGTAAAAATGGATGTCTCGCTTCGGATTCAATTAACATATCACTTCTCTCTTCTCTTCAACTTAATATTGGTGCCGACACTACAATTTGTACTGGAACATCTATTATATTGGATGCAACAGCTCCTAATGCGACCTATCTATGGCAAGATAATTCAATTTCACCTACTTTTGTAGTCAACGATTCTGGTATGTTCTCAGTAGACATAATCGCTGTAAATGGATGTATATCTACTGACTCTATTGAAATAGCACTAAATCCTTCACCTCAAATTAATCTAGGAATAGATACTATAATTTGTATTGACAGTTCAATTGTTTTAGATGCAACAATAGCAAACGTTACTTATGTATGGCAAGACAATTCAACTTCATCTACCTTGATAGCAAATAGCGCAGGTATATATAGTGTTAGTGTACTTTCTACAAATGGCTGTACTAATTCAGATTCGATAGAAATTAGTACAATGGATTGCGATATGAATGGAATTATTAATCAAGATGCAGGGGACCAATTACAGATTTTCCCAAACCCACTAAAGCAGAACTTAAACATAACGGTTCCAGATAAAATGATAGGTAAAACAGGGATGGTAAAATTATTTGAATTAAACGGAAGTCTAGTATATTCTCAAGAGATATTATCTTTAGACCAAACTATTAAATTGACACTACCAGATGTATCAAATGGTTTTTATCTCGTACAATTACTGATTGACAATTCAGAATGGAAAAGTAAAGTCGCCATACAAAAATAATAATCGCTTATGGATGTAAAACTCAATCGTCCATCAGGAGAATCTGAAAAGTTAATCACATTTGTAACGGACAGAGCTAGACACGATATGCGCTATGCTATTGAAGCTACCAAAATAAAAGATGAGTTAGGTTGGATTCCATCTATCACCTTTGAAGAAGAATTAGAAAAAACAGTCACTTGGTATTTATCAAATACGGACTGGATGGATGACATTATTTCTGGTGATTATCAAAAAAAAACCTTAACAACAACCAACCCATTTGTAATACTTTACGTGTAATAGTTCTATACCATAACTATGAAAGATTACTCTTATTACTTACACTATTTATGACATCACAACTTATACAAACAATAAGTTAAACTTGGTAAACAAGTTTATTAAAGATTAGCTTTACAAATATAAATCAGTAGTTTTGTACTAATGAATCTATTCAAAAAAATTTTCTCTAGCAAGCCAAAGTTAGATCCAATTGACTATTCAATTTTACACACGGACCTACATTCACATTTGATTCCTGGAATTGATGATGGTTCTAAAAGTTTAGAAGATAGTTTAGCAATGCTAAAACGATTTTCTGAATTGGGTTTCAAGAAAGTGATTACCACACCGCATGTGATGAGTGATTTCTATAAAAACACACCTGAAATTATTTTAGATGGCTTAGAAAAAGTTAGACAAGGTATTTTAGAAGCTGGCTTAACTATAGAAATTGAAGCTGCTGCTGAATATTATTTAGACTTTCATTTTGAACAACTTATTGAACAACAGAATATATTAACTTTTGGAGATAATCACGTTCTATTTGAATTGTCATTTAACAATGAACCTACTCGAGTAAATGAAGTTGTTTTCAGTCTACAAACTCAAGGTTACAAACCAATTATGGCTCATGTTGAGCGTTACTGTTATTATTTTAATGACTTTAAAAAAATTGAAGACCTCAGAAATAGAGGTTGTTTAATTCAATTAAACATAAATTCATTATCAGGTCAATATGGCCCTGCAGTTAAAAAAATGGCAGAAGATATGATTGACCGTGATTTAATTGATGTCATTGGTTCTGACTGTCATCATTTAGGTCATTTAAACTTAATGGAAGCTGTAAGAAAAAACCCACATTTACACAAAATTGCAAATAAAGAAGGTCTATTGAATAGAATATTATAGCATAACATTAAACTTATATAAACAAAACTTAAAGCGCCAATACATAAAAATGTATTGGCGCTTTTTAATTAATTATGTAATTTAATTAGACTACAATATTTACAATTTTACCTGGTACTACAATCATCTTTTTAGGTGCTTTACCGTCTAACCATTTTTGAGATTGCTCAGCTTCTAAAACCGCTTTTTCAATTTCATCTTTACTTAAAGTCATTGGCAATTCTAATTTGAATCTCATTTTACCATTAAAAGATACTGGATAAGCATATTCACTTTCTACTAAAAAGTCTCCGTTAAACACAGGGAATTTAGCAAATGAAATACTTTCAGTCTCTCCTAATTTCGACCATAACTCTTCACAAATGTGAGGTGCATAAGAAGAAATTAAAACAGTTAAATCTTTTAAAATGGCTTTATTATTACATTTCTGAGCTTGTAACTCATTCACTGCAATCATAAAGTTAGATACGCCAGTATTGAATGAAAAACGTTCTAAATCATCCTGTAATTTTTTAATCGTTGTATGTAAAGTCTTATATGATTTTTTATCAGCCTCTCCTTCAGTCACTTCAAATTCTTCTGCTTCATTATGAAATAAACGCCAGAACTTACGTAAAAAGTTATGTACACCACTAATCCCTTTTGTATCCCAAGGCTTAGCTTGTTCTAAAGGCCCTAAGAACATTTCATAACAACGTAATGTATCTGCTCCAAATTTATCAACTAAGTAATCTGGTGTTTGCACATTGTATTTAGATTTTGACATCTTTTCTACTTCATGTCCACACATATAAGTTCCGTCCTCTTCTAAAATGAATTCAGCATTGGCATATTCTGGTAACCAATTTTTAAATGCTTCTGTATCTAATTTATCATTATCAACTATATTAACGTCAACGTGAAGTCTAGATGTTTTATATTCTTTTCTTTTACCAAATGATACAAATTTACTAGTTTCTTTGTCTCTATAAACAAAATTAGACCTTCCCAAAATCATACCTTGGTTAATCATTTTTTTGAATGGTTCGTCAAAAGAAATAAAACCTTTATCATTTAAAAATTTAGTCCAAAATCTTGAATATAATAAATGTCCAGTTGCATGTTCAGCACCACCCACATATAAATCTACTTGTCCCCAATAGTCCGCTTTTGCTTTAGAAACAAATTCAGCTTCATTTTTTGGATCCATATACCTTAAGAAATACCAAGAACTTCCTGCCCAACCTGGCATAGTATTGAATTCCATTCTGTCGCCTTCAAATACATTCCAAGCGTCTTTTTTTGCTCTAGCCAATGGTGGTTCACCATCTTCAGTTGGTAAATACGCATCAACTTCAGGTAACGTTACCGGTAATTTAGCATCATCTACTAAATAAGGTGTTTCTCCTTTATAGTAAACTGGAAATGGTTCTCCCCAATACCTTTGTCTTGAGAATACAGCATCACGTAATCTATAATTAGTTTGCCCTTTTCCTATTTCTCTTTTCTCTATTTCGTAAATTGCTAACTTAATGGCTTTCTTTACTTTTAATCCGTTTAAAAAGTCAGAATTACAAATCTTACCTTCTTTTTCAGTATAGGCTTTTTCAGAGATATCAACCCCTTCAAAAATATTTTTAATTTCAATGTTAAAATGATTAGCGAAATCCCAATCACGTTGATCACCACAAGGCACAGCCATAACAGCTCCTGTTCCATAACCAACTAAAACGTAATCACCAATCCAAATTTGAACTTTGTCTCCAGTAAATGGGTGAATTGCATACGCACCAGTAAACTGACCCGTAATGTTTTTTACATCCGCTTGTCTGTCACGTTCCGTTTTTAAACTGGCTTGTTTTTTATAATCTGCAACACCTTCTTTAAATTCATCAGTAGTTAATTCATCCACCAAATCATGTTCTGGTGCTAACACCATAAAGTTGACACCAAAAACAGTATCAGGTCTTGTTGTAAAAACAGCAATGGCATCTTCTCTATTCTCTATTTTGAATTCTACAGAAGCACCAACCGATTTTCCAATCCAATTTTTTTGTTGTTCTTTAATTGAGTCTGTCCAATCTACAGTATCTAATCCAGAAATTAATCTATCTGCATAAGCAGAAATACGCATACTCCACTGGCGCATTAGTTTTTGTTCAACAGGGAATCCACCACGTTCAGAAACACCATCTTTAATTTCGTCATTCGCTAACACAGTTCCTAATTGAGGACACCAGTTTACCCAGCTATCAGCCAAATAAGTTAAACGGTAACTCATTAAAATTTCACGTTGCTTCTCTTCACTAAATTCATTCCATTGCTCAGCAGTAAATACATCTACTTCATCACAAACCGCATTTACATCTGAATTTCCGTCATTTTCAAAAATCACAATTAAATCAGAAATATCTTGTGCCTTATTAGTGTCACTATTATACCAAGATGCAAAAATTTGTTTAAAAATCCATTGTGTCCATTTATAATATTCTGGAGAAGAGGTTTGAACCTGTCTGTCCCAATCAAATGAAAAACCAATTTTATCTAATTGATCACGGTAACGTGCTAAATTTTTATCAGTTGTAATAGCAGGATGTTGTCCTGTTTGAATCGCATATTGCTCTGCTGGTAAACCAAAAGAATCATATCCCATTGGGTGCAACACATTGAACCCTAATAACCTTTTGTAACGCGCATAAATATCAGATGCAATATAACCAAGTGGATGCCCAACATGCAAACCTGCTCCTGAAGGATAAGGGAACATATCTAAACCATAATATTTTGGTTTATCTGAATTATCTTCAGCTTTAAATGTTTTATTTTCAGCCCAAAATTGGCGCCATTTGGTTTCTATTTGATTAAAAGTATATTCCATTTTATATTTAGCTATTAGCTATTAGTTCTTGGTTATTAGAAACTAATAATTTATAAGACTACAAATATAATAATTTGATAAGGAGTATAGTTTTAAAAACTATAAAAAACAATTAGAAACTAATACCTAATTCTTTATACAAGTTTTTAACATAGTCTTTTCCAAAACGCCTTTTAGCAGAACGGTATTCAAATTTAGTAAAAAGCACTTCTGCTATTTCTGTATAATCGTCCTCAACATAGCTATTATAAGCAGTATATTCAATTTGTAAACTGTTGAATTTAACCATACTTCTTACTAAAAATTCAAATAACACTTTATTCTGAAATTGTATTGCTTCCCATAATGGCCAAAACTGATCATTTTCTAATTGTCGTGAATTTAAAATATTTGTAACAATCTCAATTTGATCATCATGTTTTACATTTTTCACCTCACTAAACATTTCATTAAATATTATTTTTGTTACTTCAAAATTATTGTTTTTTATGGCATATTCTAACCCGTAAAATGTTTTTTCATTTTCATCAATCATTTCAGGAAACGCAATCCAATTAGGATCGGTTTTAATTAATTGTCTTACATATTTAAAAACTTCAACATCCCCTCCAATAGCCGCATCAGTATATAAATCTTTTAACTTGTTTGGTTTTGCCCCATATTTAATCAATTCAAAAAACAATTCCGAATTCCCACTTCTGGCAGCATAATGTAAAGGCGTTCGTTCATATTTATTCACTAAATTAATATTTAAATCTTTTTTTGAAATCAAATATTTCAAGACTGTTACATTATAACTTACTTTCTTATCTCCTATTAAATGAAACAAATTATTACCCTCATCACTAATCAATTTATAATCTGACTTGTCTTTTAGTTTTAAAAACAAATTTTTATCACCACTCACAACAGCCGCCATTAATCCATTATAATTATGAAACATTTCACTAATCTGATTTACATTTGGATTATTTTCTAATAGAAATTCTGTGATTTCAGTATTTTTAAGTGGAATAGAAGTAACAAAAGCAATTGACAATTGTGTGTCAAAATTTTCAAAAATAGACTTATTTTTCACAAACACTTTTACTAAATCTAAGTCGCTTTTACGTACAGCATACACAAAAGGATGAATGTGTATTATTTTATTATCATGTATTAAAATAGGTATCAATTCTTCAAACTCTCCTCCTGTATCTACATAGTTTTGAAGTGAAATTGCATCATTTTTATCAATTATTTTCTTCAGGTTTTGCCCATTTAAAATTCCACTAACACATAAGATAATACCTAAAAACAATCCTTTCATAATTTAAAGATAGCAAAATAATTTATTGAAATATAAATATAGATCATTATCTTTGTACTATGTCAGAAGAAATAATAAATAAAGTAGCAAAAGCAAATATCATCCAAATTGATTTAGGTGATTATCACAACACTGCCACATTTCAAGAATTTGACATTAAACAAGCACTTTGGCAAGAATTAGTGATTAAAGAAGACTTATTTCGTGACTTCATAAAAACGTTTGATTGGAATTCTTTAACTCAAAAGCACATTGCGTTATTTTGTTCTGTTGATGCAATTATTCCTGCATGGGCATTTATGTTAATTACTACAGAATTAAAAAAGGTAGATGCTAGTATCTATTTTGGAGATAAAAAAGAAGCTGAAAGTCAATTATTTTTCAAAAACTTACAGTCAATCAACGTTACAGAATTAGAAAATCAACGTGTTATGGTAAAAGGATGTTCTTCTATTCCAAATCCAAATAGAGCCTATGTAGAATTAACAGATTTACTTGTCCCTAAAGTAAAAATGCTAATGTTTGGTGAACCTTGTTCTGCCGTACCAGTGTTTAAAAAAAGTAAATCCTAGTTGAAAACATTGTACTATTTATTGGCTTAATTTCAAACATAAACATTCCTTAATTAGAACTTTAAACGCTAATTACAAATGAGTTGACTTAACACGCCTCTCATTTTTAATGCTGATTCATCTGTATTATTATTGATTTAAAAACCAACGATATCATTCTGTTTTTGACTATAATCACAGCATAATAAGGCATAAATAAATCGATTAAAAAAATAGAAAATCTCGTTAAAAATCACTACCTTTACGCTTGCAAAATTCACATATTATGGCTAAATCACAAGCAACAACTATATCAGTTGACAAAAAATACAAAGAAGAAGTTTTAAACGATTTTAGAACTGCAAGAGTTTCTAGAGAAGTTTCTTTAATGGGTAGACGTGAAGTTTTATCTGGTAAAGCAAAATTTGGAATTTTTGGTGACGGAAAAGAAGTTGCTCAATTAGCAATGGCCAAACAATTCAAAAATGGTGATTTTAGATCAGGTTATTATAGAGATCAAACTTTTATGATGGCAATTGGCGCGTTAACTGTAAAGCAATATTTTGCGGCTTTATATGCACATACTGACATTGAAAAAGAACCTGCTTCGGGTGGTCGTCAAATGGGAGGACATTTTGCAACACGTAGTTTAAATACTGATGGAAGTTGGAAAAACTTAATGGAACAAAAGAATAGTTCTGCTGATATTTCTCCAACTGCAGGTCAAATGCCACGTTTAGTTGGTTTAGCTTTAGCATCTAAAGTTTACCGTAAAAGTGAAGCTTTACACGGCATGACTAATTTTACCAATAAAGGTAATGAAGTTGCTTTTGGTACAATTGGAGATGCAAGTACAAGCGAAGGTCCTTTTTGGGAATCTATTAATGCTGCTGGTGTTTTACAAATACCTTTTGCTATGTCTGTTTGGGATGATGGTTTTGGAATTTCTGTAGCCAGAAAGCATCAAACAACTAAAGACAGTATTTCAGATGCATTATCTGGTATGCAAAGAGATAAAAAAACACCTGGTTATGAAATTTTCGTTACTAAGGGTTGGGATTATCCATCACTTTGTGAAACGTATGAAAAAGCTATTAAATTATGCAGAGACGAACATGTTCCTGTATTAATTCACGTAAAAGAAGTAAATCAACCACAAGGACATTCTACTTCAGGTTCTCACGAAAGATATAAATCTGAAGAACGTTTAAAGTGGGAAGTTGAATACGATTGTATTGAAAAATTTAGAGCCTTTATTTTAGAGTCTGACATTGCGACTAATGAAGAGTTAGAGGTAATTGAAAAAGCAGCTAAAAAAGAAGTATCTTCTCAAAAAAGAGAAGCTTGGACTGAATTTTTAGCAGACCTAAACCAAAGTGCTATTGCTGTTCAACCAATGTTAGACGCCTTAGCTACTGAGAGTTCAAATGGCGCATTTATTAAAAAGATTGCTGATGATTTAAAGTCAGAAATGAACCCAATTAGAAAAGATGTTATTTCTGCTACAAAAAAAGCATTACGTCATATGCGTACTGAAACTTCTGCATCAAAAACTGAATTACTAAACTGGTTAAAAGCATCTGAAGTTGTAAATGAAGACAGATACTCTTCTCATTTATATTCTCAATCTGATCAATCTGCAATGAACGTTGCCGCTGTTCCTCCAACTTATGATGGAGATGACATGATTGATGGTAGATTAGTATTAAGAGAAAATTTTGACAAAATATTTACAAACATGCCAGAAGTATTAACTTATGGTGAGGATACTGGAAAAATTGGTGGTGTAAACCAATCAATGGAAGGTATGCAAGAAAAGTTTGGTGAACTTAGAGTAGCTGATACAGGAATTAGAGAAGCAACAATTATTGGTCAAGGAATTGGAATGGCTATGCGTGGTTTAAGACCAATTGCAGAAATTCAATATTTAGATTATTTATTATACGGTATCCAAATCATGTCTGATGATTTAGCAACTGTACATTACAGAACTAAAGGTGGACAAAAAGCACCATTAATTATCAGAACACGTGGACACAGATTAGAAGGTGTTTGGCATTCTGGTTCTCCAATGGGAATGATTTTAAATTCGATTAGAGGAATTCATGTTTGTACACCACGTAACATGACAAAAGCGGCAGGCTTTTATAACACATTGTTAAAATCTGATGATCCTGCTTTAGTTATTGAGCCATTAAACGGCTATAGAATAAAAGAAAAGAAACCAACTAACTTTGGTGAGTTTTGTGAACCATTAGGTACGCCAGAAATCACACAAGAAGGTACTGACCTTACTTTAGTATCTTATGGTGCAACATTCAACTTATGTACGTTAGCTGTTAAAGAATTAGCTGCTGTAGGTATTTCAGTTGAATTAATTGATGCACAGTGTTTATTACCATTTGACATTAATGGAATGATCACTGAATCTTTAAAGAAAACAAACAAATTAGTAATCGTTGATGAAGATTACGAAAGTGGTGCTACTGCTTATATGTTAGATCAAATTTTAGTGAAACAAAAAGGATACTACCATTTAGATTCTGAGCCAATAACACTTACGGCTAAAGATCACAGACCAGCTTATGGTACGGATGGAGATTACTTCTCAAAACCAAGTATTGAAACAATTTTTGATGGGGTTTATGATGTTATGAAAGAATCTAATCCTACTGAATACCCTGAGATTTATTAAATTTGAATATAAAAATAGAAGACAAGAAAAAAGGACTCAATTAATATTGAGTCCTTTTTTAGTATTTAGTTAAAAGTTAATTTTTACAAACTCTTAGTTCGTCCACCATCAACAGGTACGTTAATACCATTAATATAACTTGCGGCTGGAGAAGCTAAAAACGCAATTGCATTTGCTACTTCTTCAGGTTGTGCAATACGTTTCATTGGAGACGCATTAGCCATGTCATTTTTAATATCCTCAGTTGCTCTACCAACTTTAGCTGATTTGTTTTCAATAATAGATTTTAACCTAACTGTATCAGTAGCACCAGGTAAAACATTATTTACTGTAATGTTAAATTGACCCAATTCATTAGCTAATGTCTTACTCCAATTAGCAACAGCTCCTCTTATTGTATTAGACACACCTAAACCGTCTAATGGTTGCTTAACTGACGTTGATATTACGTTAATGATTCTACCATATTTAGCTTCAATCATTTTATCTTTTACAGCCTGCATCATAATATGATTACACACTAAATGTTGATTAAATGTATTGATAAATTCACTTGTTTTAGCGGCATTAATAGGTCCACCTGCAGGCCCACCAGTATTGTTTACTAAAATATGAACTGCTTTATCTTTTAAAAATGTATTTATTATCGTTTCTAATGCTTCAGGTCTAGAAAAATCTGCTGCCACATATGTATGATTTCCATTTCCTGGTAACGCACTAGCTACTTCCTTTAATTTCGCTTCATTTCTTGCTACTAATATTACATTAGCCCCTAAAGTTGCCAATTCAGTAGCAGTTGCCATTCCAATTCCTTGTGTACTTCCACAAACAACTGCTGTTTTTCCTTCTAAACTTAAATTCATTTTTTTCTTTTTTGTAAATTTACTACTATTCTTCAAACAATTCTTCAATCGTTTTATCTTTTAACCAAACAGTTTGTAATCCAACTGCTGTTGCTCCTTTTATATGTTGTTCACTGTCATCAATAAATAAAGTTGATGCTACTTCTAAATCATGCACATTAATAATCTTTAAAAATCCATCTTGATTCGGTTTTCTCATACCTAACTCATGCGAATAATATGTTTTTAAGAATAAACTTTCCAATAACAGTTCATTGTCAAAACTAGATTTTATAATCTGTCTAAACGCCTTTAAATGGATTGCATTGGTATTACTGTAAAGGTAAATTGGATACGTCTTATTTAATCTATTCAATACTGCAATACGTTCAATAGGTAAATCTAATAACATGGCATTCCAAGCGGTATCAATTTGTTCATTTGATAAATTTTTATTAGACACTTTTCGAATATAGTCTCTAAACTCATATTCAGAAATTTTCCCCATTTCAAAATCATCAAATACATTATTTTGTTTTGCTTGCGTATATAAGACATCAAAATTAGAAACCCCTATATTTTTAAAGGCTGAAATAGTCTTATGATAATCGATATTAAGGATTACACCTCCCAAATCGAATATAATTGCATTAAAATTCAAATTCATCTGCTAAAAGTATCAAATTTATTTTGAAATAAAGAAATAAAGGAATACATTTGCACGCGCTTAAGCTTGTCTTAAGCCAAGGAGTTTAACTCCTGTCTAATAGCTAGTCAAATAGTTAAAACGACATGGTCCTATAGCTCAGTTGGTTAGAGCACCTGACTCATAATCAGGTGGTCCAAGGTTCGAGTCCTTGTGGGACCACGAAAAGCCTTTCAGAAATGAAAGGCTTTTTTTATGCGGATTGATTTTTTGAATTTTTAAGTAATAGTATTTGAGATAAGTATTGATTCATTCTTATAATCCTTTAATCATCTTCTTGTCCCATTCTTTCCATAAACGCAGCTAAAATGATTTCTGCTTTAGTAAAATCAGCTTCATTAATAAAAACTTGCGCCATACCAGTTGTACCAAACCCTGCACTCAGCCCTGAATTTGTATTACTGTCTATTCTAGCCAAAATACCTTCTTCTCTCAATTCGTCAACTAAGAGCATTGCTCTAAAATCAGATGTTGTTTTAAGTCGTTTCATTTACTTAAGTTACAACTTAATTTTGATCTAAAAAAATATATTTGAGTAAGACCAACCTAGGATAAAGAATTATAGTATATAAACTTTAATTAAAACCAAGACTAACACTATTGGTAATCAAAACTTTACATTAAAAAGGAAGCGTTATAGAATCTGGCTCAACAATGTCATAAGTATCATTGTTTTCTAAATAACTGATTGGAGAGTTACCAAACATAATAATGTCATCCTTTTGAATACCCCAAGGTTTCCAATAAATTACTAATACTTGTGCAAACATGTCATCATCCCAATAGTTAAATAAAGGCTTATTCGCAGTACCAATT
>Ga0308002_1000622_pt1 | contig 12728 bp, 20 predicted proteins | sample Neamet34_FD_203148 | JGI IMG/M metagenome (GOLD analysis project Ga0308002, IMG submission 203148) | Marine microbial communities from water near the shore, Antarctic Ocean - #34 | ecosystem: Environmental > Aquatic > Marine > Unclassified | place: Southern Ocean | collected 2014-06-06
CCACTTAAAGTCACTCCTTGACCCCATCGAACACTATTAGAATCACCATAGATATGAAAATCTATATTTGATTCTTTACATGAAGAACCCCTAGTGCAATTTTGTTCAAAGTGAATGTTATTGGAATCCCCATTTAAGTCTCCACCCGAACCTTGTTGAGTACCCCAAGCAGGAACAAAGGAAATAAAATTCTTGTTTCCTGTTTGTTTGATTAGTATTGAATTTGATGCACCACCTAGTGAAAAGATAGTGTCGTTGTTGAACCCAATTTGAGTTACATTGAACACAAGATTGTCATTGGACTGACTCCCTGTCGTTTCCACATCAACCTTGTTGTTATCGTTTGCGACAACTAACAAGGGTAACATAATTAATAATGATAAAATCTTTTTCATTAAAATATCCACTGAAATAATAGTGTAAGAACAGCCCCTTCAATGAATGCTAACCATAACATATGGTATGTATCCAACCTCATGGCTTTTTGAAATCCAAATACTTGAACCTCATGCCAATCTCTGAGTTTACTTAAAATATCTTCCATCGTATCTCCTAGTTTGTTTGTGTGATGGTAATATTTATAGACGTACCATCACCCACCTGTATTGATGACTCTTTTTCGTCTGTTATGGTTCTAATGGATGCTTGTGCAAACATTGGGATTTTGATAGAGATAATTCCCTGTACTTCCCTGTAGAACCATATTTGACCAAGACCCTTGTCAACAATTGTATTGTATTGAGAGTCCTTATCAAATCCTGGCAGTGTTCCTTCTATACGAACTGTTCCAAATGCCGTGTTTCTTTGTTTATCTAGTCCGACTTTTTTGTCGATTCCTACGATAACATCTAATAAATCTTGTAAGAAATCCACATCAAGTAAATCTCTATCGAGTTCTGTATATTCTAATTCATCATCCTCGAAGTAATCTTCTTCTAGGTCATTGAATTCTAGAAAATCAACATCTAAAATATTCTTACTATCATTTTCTCCACTCGACCCTTCTTCTGCGATTGCTTCTTTAACCTCTTCGGGTGGACTGACAATGAATAAGTTGTCAATCAAGTTGGGTGTTATCCCATTGACCACTACTGGTTTAGTTGGTGAGTCATCATATGTAGACACCATTGTCGCCTGATATGCTTCATCTAATACGACCATTCCACCTGCATTAGAAACTGTAACTTCTCCTGATGGAGCTCCCCATCTATCAGGGAGTAATATTACAAGTGACCTTCCAAGCTCATCAATACTCGTAGTGAAATCTGTTCCTCTCACTGCGATTGTGGCCGTTGGGGTGCGAATGTCGATATTCGCTTTCTTAATTTTTCCACCGAATCCCGATGCAAATCGAGCGGTTCCTTGTGCCATTCTTAATGACATTTTTGAAAGTGATGGGTCGGGGTCATAGTAAACCTCGTCAATCCATACTTTTGAATGTTCTGTTAAATCTAATTCTTCTGACCCACTGAACACAATTTTCATTCGTCCATTCTGAGTCTGTGCTGTATCATACATCAACACATCGGGCAACTCAGATGCAGATATAACGGTTTTTTCACCGTCTCTCTGTAATCCTGCGTATCCCTTTTGTTCCGTTATCTCTCCAATCGGATTAGCATTTGCAACTAATCCAATTAGAAGAAGATTAACTATCGTTATCGTCTTTTTGTACGATGTCAATGTTAGCATTAGAGGTCACGAAAGTTACGTCAATGATACCACTACAAGATTGACCTGAAGGACAACTTGTATCTGAACCACTCTTCTGAATGATATCAATATCATTTGAAGACCCAGTTAAGATTGCAGTGATTTTATTATCAGTAGCGTCAGCTTGAATGGTGTTAATGTCGTTTGATGAACCACTTACAGTCCAGTTCCAAACAGCATTATCAGAATCAATTTTAGTTGTGAATACGTTACTTGAACCACCTACTACTAAATCATAGTTTAAGTATTCTGCTGATGAAGTGTAACCGACATCTATATCGAACGTGTTAGATGAACCTGTTACAGCACCTGCCATGTTCAAGTTGTCTGCACTACCTTGATAACCTATGTTCCAATCCATTGAGTTCGATTGTCCAGTAAACGCTAAATTTACTGTTGAACTATCTGCAATGAAAGGGCCGTATAGTTTGTTGATATCACCAAATTGCACTAATGTGAAACTGTTGTTTGCACCAGTTAAAACCATATCAGCAGATGTTCCTGAGAAATTATCTAAACCGACTTTGTTTCCGTAACCCTTCTGAGTGAAATTCAAGACCAAAGCTGTTCCCGATTGATTTAACCAAATTTCGTTATCATCAGCTCCAGCAAATGCTTGAGATGATAATCCTAATGTTAACATAATGAGTAATAATTTATTCTTCATGTTCTTTTTCCCCTATTAGGTGTAAATCATTTACTCCGTCACTATTGTGAGGGTGTCTATGACCACCTGTTATTTTCCAAAATCCTCTATCGTGACCTTGGTATATTAGTTCCAAGACGGCAAGTTCAATTGCAGAACGAGTTGCTTTTGTAACTCCTTCATTCTCTGCTTTGCCATCCTCAATTTCCACCAATTTCGTATCCATATCAACGAAACGGAATACATCATATCCACCACCTACGCTAAGGATGGTTTTTGTAGTTTGGACATTTAATAAAATCTCCCCTGTAAGTGTTGATATTCCTCTCAAACTTACAGTAACTACATCTCTTCGATATTGGTTGGAAGCTCCGATACCTAAGTATCTTGCGCCTCGGCCACCGCTTTCGATATTAGCGTCATAACCAATAATCCCACCTTCCAGTAGGATTCCTGCAAATAGTAAAGGTTGGATACCTGTTGGAGCATCCTCATTACCTTCCTTAGTTGCAAAATCTTCTCTAGTAGAACGAATAATCTGTCTCTCTCTTACGAGTGAGTCTAAACTTGTTCTCTCTACTACTCTAAACCATTTACCTTTAGCTGCAGTCTTCAAGGAGTCAATCAAGAATGTTTCAGCACCTTGAGTTACAGCAGTTGAGAAAGATGCAATTCCATCTTTACTCTTACGTTGCCCAGTCCTATCCATGAAAGTGTAGACTGCTACAACTGGCATATTTTCAGCAGGTGGTAATTCTGCGAGTAACGTATTCGTTGGTATACTAACTACCTCTGCTTCTTCAATACACTGACCAATCTTTTTCATAATTGCAGTATTACAGGTATCATTCATGGTAGGAACACTTGCACATCCACTGATGAGCAAGAGTAAAATAACTCCGACACCTAAGATTCTCATTTAGAAACTTCCTGTACCTACTGGTATGTCTAATATTGTTGTTGTTCCATCTTCAGTCACAATGGTTAAACGGATAAAGTCAACTCCATCCTCTCCAGTCATTCTTTCATATGTGACTGTATTACCTTCCATTACAAAAGTACCGTATGCAGCTGCAGTTCCGTTAGAGAACATATTCTCTACTAACTGTTTTGCCAACTGAGCGTAGATTCGGCTTTCTACGTTTCTTAAAAATTTAGCAAGTGTAGTGTTCTGTGCTTCTCTATCTGCTTTTGCAATCGCATCTTCTAAGTCCGAAGCAATCTTATCACGTCTTGACTTCTCTTGGTTCTCGATTGTCAAGTAATGTGAAGATATACCATTTCCACTGAATGACGGACTCTTAAATTTATGTACTATTTCGTCTGCACTTACACTAAGTGCGAAACATACACTAATTACTATCGCTGTTCTTTTTATCATTCCTCTCTCCTACTTTTTTCTTTAGGTTCTCTTTCATTTCAAGAACCACGTCCACCTTTTGCTGAAGACGAATTAAATCTTGGTCGAGCATTCTGACTTGGTCGATAAGTTTGATAAGTGCAAAATGTTGTTTTTCCACTTCAGGTTCAAGGTTCTCACCAACAAACCACCAAATATAATAGACAAAGTAGCCCAGTCCAACCATCATAACTATCGGGAAACCATACTCTGATATCAGAGTTGCTATACTCAATTCTTCCATATTAATCTCTTCTAACGTCTAGACTGCCGTCTTCTATAAAGTTCTCAGCACGTGCTACACGTTCAATGTCGGGTCTAAGTTCTAATGCACTAGACACTAGTAAATCTATCTTAATCATTTCATTATTCATACTTCTGACTCTATTTTCCAAAGAATTACAGAACATTGTAAGTGTTTTGATATCGTCAACAACACCCTCAAGTATCTGTTTAATAACGGTAAAGATAAAAAATCCCATCACAAGACTTCCTGCGATTGGAGCTCCCACTTCACTAATTAATTCAAATATTTCACCCATACCACTATTTAGGAAATGGAGAACCTAATTCTTGAATAAAGTTCAAAAAAAAGGGGTCAATGAAGACCCCTGTTAAATCAAATGAGTTTGTTACTTCACTTATGTGATGCAATACTCTTGACTACTTCTGCCTTGGAACCACTACGTTTTACTTTAATGTTGTTCTTGTCGGCATGGTCAAGTAGTTGAACTTTAGTTAATTTTTTAAGTTCAGCGACACTAGGTGTACTTCCCTTAACAGTTTTTGCAACTGATTTCTTAACTGATGGCTGATTCTCACCTTTTCTATTTTCTAGAACCGTGAAGATTATTGCCCCGACAACTATTGCTATTATTATATATTCCATGATTTACCTCTTAATTTATTAATTACTAACTATTTAGTCCTTTGCTTTACCTATATTTAAAGCACACCAATCTAAAAGTGAATAGCATTTTTTGACTATTCCATCATCGACTGGGGTTGGTGTTAAAGCTGCAACTAATGATGCACCCATTACTAACCAAGGAATCACTTGAACCCATGCTATAACCCACTGTAAAAAATCTAAAATCATATGATTTCTCCTGTTTGAAAGTTATACTTACAGGGTTATTTAGGATTTATTGGTTCCGATGGTGTACTTTGTGGTCAATTTCCACTCTTTTTTGTCTTTGAATGGTATGATTTTAATTTGGGATAACGGTGCGATAGGTTCTGCGACTTTGGATGGGTCGAGGATAGTTAACAGTTTCCATTGTGCGAGTAAACCGACAATTGTGTTTCTACGTCCGAAGTCACCTGCATCTATTGATGTTGGTTTACCGTCTAGTTTGAATAATTCTTTGAAGTGTACAATATAGTACTTACCACGTTTATGTAGGATATGACATGACTGGAATAGTTCATTGTCTTTACGAGATGCCACACCTATTCTAGATAGTGTTTCTCTTATCTTTAGGAAGTCGTCTTTTTCGGGGAAGGTAATTTCTACCAATTCCGAGACCAATTCTCCATTGTCAATCATTGTTTTGTCCACCAGTTTTCATCCTGTTTTTCAATTCACGAACCTGTTTATCTGATAACACTACCATGTACTCTTTTGCTTTAATAGTGGATATCTTATAATACTGTTTTATGGTATCGAGTTTTTTACTAATATATGGTTTTTCCCATTTGGAAAACCTTTGTCTTTTTCTAAGGGTATTTAGTAAAAAGACATATTGAAGACGATTATCGAGGTGGTGTCGATTGTTCATCTCGTTAGTAAAGAAAACAGAATCTTGGTGGTAAGACAAAGATTTGTTTATTAAGAAGGGGGCGTAATTCTTTTCTTCCACTGAGTCGACCATGATATCTTTTTTATCATATGAAACCGACTTAACAAAGTCAAAGGGATTGCGTTTGGACATTTACTTTCCTGTATGTTGTCCGAAAGTTTGAAGGAGTTCTTCATCATCCATAGGTTCACCAAAGAAAACAATTTCACCTGTCTCTCTAATCTCTCTCTTGACGACACCGTTGTTGTATTCTACATCGAGTACCGAACCATCGTTACCCCTAGTGTCGTACCAGCAGGATGTCAATGAATGTGCGTGAAGGGATTTGACTCCACTTGCCCATTCTTGTGCGAGAATCAGTCGTCTTTGTCTATCGACTACATCGTTATATTGACTCATTTGAATTTACACTCCGACATTAATTCTGTTAAACAAGCGACAAAATTGATTTCATCGTCCATGGAAAATGCAGCCTTGTATTGATAGTCTGCGATGATTAGTACTGCAGCTGGGATTGATTGACCTTCCAATTCAACTTCAAGTGCATTGAAAACTTTTCTGAATAAAGAGGAAAAATCGTTATCAGAATTCTGACCGACCCACTTCCTCATACCACTCCAGTTCTTTTCTCTAATCATATTTATAAGAGGGGTAAACTTTTCTTCGGAAAGCGATGATAGTAAACCCGAATCAATAACACCACTAACTCCATATCTTTGCATTTCATTTAGAACACGTCTAAAGTCGGGAAAGAATCTCATAACTAATTCTGCAAGGACTCTCTCTTCTGCCTTAATGTTTTCTATCTCACAAATGTTTTTACATCTGAGTAACATCTGTTGTGCAAGTTTAGGTTTCTCTGCAGGTAATATCTTAAAATCAATTACAGTTGTTCTTGAGTGTAGTGCAGGGATGATTCGATTTTTGTAATTACAGGTAAAGATAAACCTACAATTACTGGAGAACTCTTCCATGAATCCTCTCAATGCAGGTTGAACACTTTCTGCTGATATGTAATCTGCTTCATCTAGGATAACGACCTTTGGGCCTCCTTGAAGTGAAACAGTAGATGCAAAGTTTCTGATTTTGGTTCTAAGGGTATCAATCAATCGTCCTTCATCAGAACCGTTGATAACAATAAAGTCTGCACCAAGTTCATTACATAATGCTCTTGCAATTGTGGTTTTACCACAACCTTGAGAACCACTTAAAAGTAAATTAGGGATTTCCCCTAATTTTACGAACTCTTTAAATTGGTTTTTGAAACTCTGAGGTAATATAGTATCGTCAATTGTTTGTGGTCGATACTTTTCCACATATAAAAATTCTTCTGTCACATTGACTCCATCATAAAATAAGAATAAAAAACCCCACCGTTTTTTATGTGTGCATCACCATGTAGAATGATGAGATTGGATGCACTCCCGTGGATAGTTGAGATAGAACTATTCCACATTATTATTTATACTAAGAACCGTACTTACTGTCAGGTTCTAGTGCAATAAAATACTCTAAATCGATATCTGCATTACTAAAATGCGAGATTCCTTTAGAACTAACAGAAACATCATAGTTTCCTTCTAGAATTTTAAGGTTCTCAATCTTAAAGTTCATTGCATAGATTGTTCCATCACCAGTTCCCACTACTCGTGAGAAGGTATTAGAAGCTGCGTTCTTCTTGTCTACTACAGTTAGAGAGACGGTTGAACCATCGGACTCTAACACTAGGTCATTGACTCCTAGAACACTTGATGCTTTTTGTAGGTCATTCAACAAAGTTGATGTGACCTTAAACTCTATCTCAGCATCAGGCATAGTTATCATTTTGTCGGGTGCAATTACCATTCCTTCAGATGCATAAAAGTATGCAAGTTTAGAATTGTTATCTGCAATCGATAATGAGGAAGTACCGAATTCAAAATCGGGGTCTTCCAGTAAACTGGTTGCACCTAAGAATTCCGGCAGGTTATATATCGAAAAGTTCGTTGGGAACTCTTCACTTACAGTTGCCACTGCAAGTATATTTTTCATGTTGGAAATAGTTTCTAACTTATTTCCTTCTTTAACTCGGATTCCCGAATTTATTGTTGAGAAGTTCTTTAGAACGTCTCTTGTATTATCACTGATTTTCATCATTTAGTTTCTCCATATCGTGAATGTATAATTGTATGAGTCCATAATGCAAAACCTTTAACAGGTCAGCACGATTTTTCCCACCCTTTTTTCCATACCTTTGTGCGTATTTTAATACGTTCCCGATACAGAATCCTTCACCATGACCAGCGTCAATGATAAATTCTGTTGCCTGATACTTGTTCAGACTGTAATGTTGGTCGTAAGTTGAATCTATATACGAAGTCAACTCCTTTAGGAGCCGACCTTCGTTGTATTTGTAGTCTACTTCGACTATAGGTTTTCTACCAAACATACTAATAGTATACTCCTAGTAGTCCGAATCGTCAATAGGGTTTTCAGAACTTTCTGAGACACCCTCTTCAGTCATGTCAACCCCTGCATCAATCTTGGTGTAGAGGTCGAGGATAGAATCCCTAGTTTCTTGGTCGAACCTAGAAATACACATTGTGATTGACTTCAATTTGTCGTCAAACATTCTGTATGCATTCACTATGTGAACCAACCTTCTTGTAGTCACAACATCATCAATCGCACCTTCGTAGTATGATTTTCTGATAATGTCTGCCCAGTCAACAAGTTTCTCAACAAAGTCTGAATCAACTTTTCCAGTCAACTCCATTTCTTTTGCAAGAATTGATTTCTCAGTTTTCACTGGTGGATATTCCTGTTGCATCGTAATCGCAAATCTTTCCAACATCGCCTCATTCATAATCTGAGTTCCGATGAATTTTCCATCGTCAGAACCTTGACCTTTCGTGTTTGCAGTTGCAAGAATTGTGAAACCTTTTGCAGGTGAAACCCACTCACCAGTTTTCTTGATAAGGTATCCTTTACCTTCAAGAACTGATTGTAGACACATCAATTTGTTAGAACCTAAGTCCACTTCGTCAAGAAGTAAAACGGCACCTTTTCTCATTGCTTTAATGACTGGGCCTTCTCTGAACATGATGTCTCCACCCTGTAAAGTATGACCACCCATCAAATCATCCTCATCGGTCTCGATGGTGATATTGACTCTGAAGAGTTCTCTCTTCAACTGAGCACAAGTTTGTTCAATCATCAATGTTTTACCATTACCACTCAGACCAGTAACAAATACTGGAAAGAACAATTTGGATTTGATGATGTTTTTAACATCCTTGAAATGTCCGAAAGGAACATAGTTAATCATTTTTTCAGGAATGATTTTTCCAACAGTATTGTTAAGACTTGAAGTCTTAGCAGCGACTGGCATTTGAGCAGGGTTATTCACTGCAGGAACAGGAACACCTATCGGTGCAACTGGTGTTACAGGAACAATCGGAGTTACATTTTGTGGTTCATAACCACCGTTGTAACCACTGATTACTGCCTCAAGGTTAAATGAGTTTGCACCCACTTTGAAATCGTACCTAGACGATTTGACCCAGTATGGCATTCCACCAACTTGGTCAAAGTCTTCTTTAGTAAAAAGTGTATTAGAAGGGAAAGTACTTACAAGACTTGCAAGAAACTCTTTTCTATCGGGGGTAAAGTTAAAGTCTTTACCAGTAATCTGAATTGATTCAGACCTATTATATGTTCTATCTACCATTACGCTGCCTCCAACATTGATAAAGGAACAGAGTATCTACCCTCTGGCAGTTGAACTGTTGCCCTTTTGATTTTCACTTTGATAACAGTACCAAGAGTCTTCTTGGTTTTCTGTACCACATAAACTGAAGCACCTTCCGTTATGGTAGATTTACCAAGGTAGGTTTTCGCATCAGCGATATAAGCACTCAACTCATTCAAAGTTGCGAGTGACGAAATTTTAGAAATCTCGGTTTTTAGTTTTGCATTTATCATATTATCTCCTATGTTGCAGTTATTGATTTGTTTTCCCATTAACTATAGTATAACAAAAAGTGAGGCCCATTGTCAAATTTATTTTATCGGGTGTAAAAGAATTTTCATAGATTCATGTAGGGGTTTTGGATATAGACCCTTCTTGTTCTGAAACTGATGTCTTCCATAAACGTCTTCACCTTCATTAGTCCAAACTCTGAATGCTTTACATTCAACTGCTTGGGCGGCACATATTGCTTTGTTACTACAATCATATTTCTCGCAGGGAGATGGGCCGACATCTGTAATCGCATCGGCAAATGCACTGTAGTTTGGTTCGTTATGGTCGTAGTACCCTTGGTCTACTCTTAATGGTTCTCTTGTTTGCATTATGCAATCTCCTTTATAAATTCGTTAGTTAAAAATCTTGATGTGGTCTTAGAATTCTGATTCTTCTTGAATGCAGAAAGCAGTCTTCTTTTGTTCGCACCGACCAAGTCATCATCCAGTGAGTCTTCACCTGAGACACTTAGTGCAGAGGAAGTGGTCAAGAAGAGTTTACCGTAACCGTGAGTCTCAACACACAATCCGTTTTTTCTACATTCTTTCCACATGGAATCAGCGTCACCTTTTCTAATTTCTTTGATGTTGTTATGAAGACCCCAAAAGTCATTCTTGTTACCCAGTACAAAGTACCCAGTAACAATCACACCAGTCTCTTTTGCAATCCAGTCTAGGATGTTCTGAGATTGAACGAAGTTGTTTGCATTGTATCCATCGCTGTCAGTGTACAAGTAAGACCTGTTAGTAATTGGGTCGATTAAGTATCTTTGTCTTTGGATTCTCCAAGAGTAACCTTCTGTTGGGTCTTCTTGAGACTTCTTATCCTCTCTCTCATCATCAGTTTCGTCAAAGACTGGAGACCTATGTGAATACCCATCAGTGATTACTGTAAGTATTGATTTCTCGATACCGTACTCTTCATTGAATAAAGGAATTAACAATCTCATTGCAGTCAAACAATGGTCAAGAGGTGTCCCACCTAATCTGTAGTTCCTAGGACAACTGTATGAATCAAAGTCATACCATCCATAAGTGTTTTCTAAATCGATGTATTCAATATCACCAAACCATGAGTTATGTAATTCAACTTGTTTTTTGAATGTTCTTCTTTCGAAGTGATATTGATTAAACAAGTGAGCAACATTTATGTGATTCTTATTGAACTCCCTAGTAGACATTTTGTCTGAAAATAATTCTATCAATCTTGGTTCTCTTGAAGTGAAGTATGATGTGTCTTCCTCTTCACCGTTGATTGCATCGTAGTAAACATCTGAGAACAAGTAAACTCTATGAGGAATATTAACCTTCCTGCAGAAGTCAACCAGTATCATTGTTTGTTCGATAAGGTCTGAACACTCAGAAGCGATTGAACCACTCCAATCAAGTAATACCTGTAAACCGTGGTTTTTACCATCGGGGAAGTATGTCACTTTTTTGAAGATATCATCAACAATCTGATACTTTGCAAGTTTAGTCATATCTAACTTTCCAGTTTTACCTTGGAATGCTTTTGCACTTTGCATTGCAGTTTGTTTCATCTCGAATTCTTTTGCCATATGTTGGACAATTTTCTTATTCTTATCTTTTAATTTCTTAGAACTATGAGTTGCCTTTATAAGTCTTTTTGCAATCTTTTCTTCTGAGTCACCGTAAATATCATCAGACTTAGATTCCCAAAATGGAGTCCAGTCTGCAATCATTTTTTTGTAAGGGACAACGATACCACTGAATTGGTCTCTTTTCTTGAATTGTTCTTTAAGATTAACAGTAGTAGAAATTGTGTTAGATTCTGAAATGAACATATCCTCATTGTTATGAGCATGATGTTCTGTAATTGATTCCCTTGCACCGTGTTCACCATCGTAATCATCGGAAGAACCAACACCACCTTCTTTACCAGTCATTTTTTTATCGTTTGATTTTTGGTCTCCTTCGTCACCACCGTCAACATCGCCTTTTCCTTCAGGAGCATTTTCATCTGTTTCTGCAGAGTCTTTTCCAAATGCATCTACATCAGGCATAGAGTCGTCTTCATCGTCACCTTCGTCACCGTCTTTAGTACTAGTACCATTACCATCCCAGTCTTCATCATCTGATGAATCCTCTCCGAAGTCACTGTCCATTTCTTCACCGTCTTCGTCTTCCATATCGTCTTCATCGGTGAATTGAATTGTCTGAGGAACTAATGCTTCGTCATTTTCGTCCCTAGTCTCATTTTCTTTAGACCAGTCATATATTGCATTCGCACAAATCTCAACATCATCCCAAGTCTTACAGTCTTCTGCCATTTGCAAGAAACCTGCCTCTTCTGAGTTAAGTTTGATATTGACTCTATGACCAACCTTAGTAATAAGATTGATTTTGTCTATTAGTGAAAGTGCTTGAAGGTCTCTCTTTTTGATTCCAAAGAAATCCATTTCCATCAATTCGTTGTATGCAGTAAAGAATGATTTTCTCAAACCTGCATATCTGTTTTTGATGTCCTTCTCAATCCTAACGTCTTCGACAACATTAAGATATCCTTTAAGTGTTTTGTTTTTAGTCAATGCACTATGAACACCTTCATACGGTGTATTCAATGCATGACCTACTTCGTGACCCATGAACAGGTCATATAATTCTTTTGATAAGTCGTCTTTAAAGATAGGACAACATAGTATCCTATTCTTCATATCGAAGTATGCAGTTGGCACCTTCTTATGAACGATAGTTAGATTCTCAGTTGCCATTAACTTGGCAAGTTGATTCTTTTGGTTTTTAAGTTGATTTGTCATATTTTAAGTATTTCCCGATTCAGACTATAGTATAACAAAAAGTCATACCCATTGTCAAATTTATCTTTTGAGGTCTACGAATTTTCTCCTAGATTTTGAGAACTGTTTCATTGGAGACTTAAACATTATCTCCTCTTTAGTTCCAGTTTTGATATAACCTGCAAGATGCCCATCGGGTCTTACAATGTAGGTATGATTTGGAACTTTGTATCCTGCATCATCCCATTTTGTTATTTCTTTTAAGTAAACATTTGCCATTATGCAGCTTCCTTTAAGTAGGTAGTGTATGATTCGTAGTGACCACTTGTTCCGATTGCAGAGTTGTCACATCCTCTTCCGTCTGTCCACATTTCTAACTCGATGTTATCATATGAAGTTGAAGGGATTAA
>Ga0308002_1000623_pt1 | contig 12698 bp, 8 predicted proteins | sample Neamet34_FD_203148 | JGI IMG/M metagenome (GOLD analysis project Ga0308002, IMG submission 203148) | Marine microbial communities from water near the shore, Antarctic Ocean - #34 | ecosystem: Environmental > Aquatic > Marine > Unclassified | place: Southern Ocean | collected 2014-06-06
CATTTTCAATATTTGGTATTTTTTTATTGGTACTTGGTCCCGTAATCTTGTAAGGATTTAAACTATCAGTTAATGAATTTCCTTTTTTCTGAAGTAGGGGTTGAGGTGTTAAGCCATTTTTTTTGTTGTAGGCCTGTTGTTTTTCTCTTTTACTATTGGTTCCATCAATAGTTTTTCTCATTGAGTTTGTAATTCTATCTGCGTACATGATTACAAGTCCGTTAATGTTTCGAGAAGCCCTACCAGCAGTTTGGGTTAAAGCTCTTTCCGATCTTAAAAACCCTTCTTTATCAGCATCCATAATAGCAACTAAACTTACTTGAGGTAAATCCAATCCTTCTCTTAATAAGTTTACTCCAATTAACACATCAAATTCTCCTTCCTTTAATCCATTTAATATCTCCACTCTTTCCAGGGTGTCAACATCAGAATGGATATAGCGACATTTAATACTGAATTTTGTTAGATATTTACTGAATTCCTCAGCCATTCTCTTGGTAAGAGTAGTGACTAGTACTCGTTCTCTTTTCTCAATTCGTATTCTAATTTCTTCTAGTAAGTCATCAATTTGATTTTTTGAAGGACGCACTTCAATTATAGGTTCAAGCAATCCTGTTGGGCGAATAATTTGTTCTGCAATTATACCTTCTGATTTTTCTAGCTCATAATCAGCAGGAGTAGCGCTAACGTAAATAGTTTGATTGCTTATCATTTCAAATTCTTCAAACTTGAGTGGCCTGTTATCCATTGCAGCAGGTAAGCGAAATCCGTGTTCTACTAGGTTAATTTTTCTAGCTTTATCTCCGCCATACATAGCACGTATTTGTGGTAGGGTTACATGGCTTTCATCAATTACAGTAATAAAATCGGTTGGAAAGTAATCTAATAAACAGAAAGGTCGGCTACCTTCATTTCTACCATCAAAATACCTGGAATAGTTTTCAATTCCGGAACAATACCCTAGTTCTTTAATCATTTCCAGATCAAAGTTGGTGCGTTCGTCTAATCGTTTTGCTTCAGTAGAAAGTCCTATTTCTTGAAGATAATCGACTTGTTTTTTTAAGTCATCTTGTATGTGTGAGATAGCACCATGTATTTTGTCTTTTGAGGCAACAAAGATGCTGGCAGGATAAACCCTAACTTCTTCAAGAGAATCAATTATTTTTCCATTTTCTGGATTAAAGCTTTCAATTTCTTCAATTTCATTTCCAAAAAAATGAAAGCGATAAGCAATATCATTATGTGCTAAAAACACATCAACTGTATCTCCTTTTACTCTGAAATTACCTCTAGTAAATTCAGCAGTTGTACGGCTATAAAGGGCAAGTACAAGTTTTTGTAAAAATTGATCTCGACTAATAATATCTCCTTCAGCAATATCAATTATTCCATTATGAAAATCCTCAGGATTTCCAATTCCGTAAATACAACTTACTGAGGCAACTACAATCACATCTTTTCTTCCAGATAGTAGGGAAGAAGTTGTGTTTAATCGGTATTTTTCAATTTCTTCATTTATAGATAAATCTTTTTCAATATAAGTTCCTGAACTGGGAATATAGGCTTCTGGTTGGTAGTAATCGTAATAGGATACAAAATATTCCACTGCATTATCAGGGAAGAATTGTTTGAATTCACTAAAAAGTTGTGCAGCAAGTGTTTTGTTATGACTTAGGACAAGGGTGGGGCGATTAACCTCTTTAATCACATTGGCAATTGTAAATGTTTTTCCTGAACCTGTTACTCCTAGTAAAGTCTGAAAATCCTCCCCATCATTTAATCCGTCAACTAATTGTTTTATTGCTGATGGTTGATCGCCAGTAGGAGAAAATTCTGATTCAAGTTTAAATTGCATTTACCCTTTGTTAAGGATTTGAAGTTTTTGTTTTAGAGCTTCAATCTCAGTATTTGCTTTAGCGATTTGTTCTTCAACTTGCTTCCTTAGCGGTTCAGTGCCTTTGTTTTTGCCAAAGAATGATATATTGTTTTCGTATTGAGATATTTCCTTTTTAAGGCTATCTATTTTTAATCTTAAAAACTGTTTTTCGCTACTAATGGCTTTGCCATTTCCTTTTATCGAGCTGACTTTGTTTTTATATTGTTCTTCTGCTAATACTTTTTTACTTAGACCAAGCTCTTCAAATTTTGCATTAATTAAATCAAAAAACTCATCATTGATTTTCATCTTATCTCTAGGAATATGTCCTAGCTTTTTCCATTGATTAGAGAATTCCTTAAGCTGTTTAATATCGTCTTTTGAATTTGCAGAGGCTTTAAATTCTTTAAGCGTAAGCAGTAGCTCTTCTTTCTCCTTTAAAGCTCCTTCTTTCTCTTTATCCATAGCTTTGTAATGAGCTTTCCTGGCATTAAAGAAAGTGTCGCAAGCGGCTTTAAATCGCTTCCATATTTTATTGGATTGATCTGCAGATGAGAATCCTGCATTCTTCCATTCGTTTTGTAGTGTTATTAATTGGTTTCCTGTTCCTTGCCAATCTGTGCTATTTTGTAATTCTTCTGATTTTTCACAGATGATAATTTTTACTTTTAAGACGCTTTTTCCTTCTTCTTTCTTCTGCTTATAGTAAGCATTCTTTTTATCATAAAAATTATTTAATACTGTTCTTAAACTTTTCCATGCAATGCTGTTTTCAACTTTGTTTAACCGACCAATATCTTTCCATTCTTTTTCAAGTTCAGAGCATTGATTGTTAGCTTCTTCCCATTGTTTATGTGAAGTTATTGTTGTTAATGTTAGAGTATCAATTTTCTTACAGATTTCTTCTTTCTGAATAAGCTTTTTCTGATCTTTTTCCTTTTCTTTTAAGAAGTAATCATTACGCTTTTTGTTTAGTGTTTTGCTTATGTTTTGAAAGTGCTCCCAAAGTTCTTCTCGGAGTTCTCTTTTTACAGGACCAACATTTTTCCAGTGCTCATGAAGTTCCTGTAAAGTATTATGCATTTTGTTAAATGACTTTTCATTTAGTAATGCCTCAGCTTTTTCGTATATAGCTGTTTTTTCCTCTAGGTTTCTGGTAAAATCTAAATCTCGTAAGTCATTGTTTAGTTTTATGTAGTCGTAAAACAATTCAACATGATGGTGATAGGATTGCCAAAGGTTATTGTTTTCAGTTTGAGGAACGTGTCCTGTATTCTTCCATTGTTCCTGAAGGATTCTAAAATGCTCAAAAGTCTTTTTTATAGACTCATCTTCTTGTGTTAGCTTGTTAATGTCAGCAATTATCTGCTGTTTAGTTTTAAGGTTATCAACTTCCTGTCCATCTCTTTTCTTACGGTATTCAAATTTGACTTTTTTGAATTTTCCGTAGGATGTTTTGAATTCAATTTCTAGAGGGTGTAGCGTAATTTCTTTACTTTTTTCCTCAGAAGACTCATCTTGTTCTGTAGTTGGTGTTTCTTCAAGAGTTATTATTTCTTGAGTTTTTGTTTTTTCTTTAAGTTTAATGTAAAAAATAGATTTTAAATCTTCTATCTCTTTTGAAACTAGGTAGGGGTTCTCGTTCTGAGAAAGCAAATCAATTTTTTCGATTACTTGTTCAATCTCTAAATCACTATTATTGGCTGTTGACTCCTGAGAAGATGTAGTTGTAACTACTGCTTCTATAATTTCTTTTTCTTTCTTTTCGTTCACGTTTCTTATATTTGATTGCAAATTTACTAATATTTAACGACTTAACTATTCCAAATGTTCCAAGATGATTCAGCTTGAATTTCTAGCATTTCCAATCCGTTTTTAATGCTACAATTTTTTGTCTTTCCAAAGCGTAGAAATGCGCTTTCTGTTGGATTATAAATCAGATCAAAGAGTAAATGTTTTTCGTTTAATTCCTTGTAGGGTATCTGAGGGAAATCTGCTATTTTAGGATGTGTACCTAAGGGTGTTGTGTTGATTATAATATCATAATAACCAATTGATTTGCTACTTACATCTAAATAATCAAATGAGGATTTTCTGCTGACTATTTTATATTCAATATTTAGTGTTTTTAGTGCGTATTGTATAGCTTTTGAAGCTCCACCATTCCCCAGAATTAAGGCTTTACTTCTTCCATTTAATATTGGATGTATGCTTTGTGAAAAACCGATTGTATCGGTATTATGTCCTATTAGTTTATTGCCTTTAAACTCTATGGTATTTACTGCTCCTATTGCTTTTGCTTGAGGCGTTAGTTCGTCCAAAAAGGGAATTACACTTTCCTTGTAGGGTATAGTTACATTTAGTCCTGAGAGCTTCATTTTACTTACTAAATCTGTAAATTCTGAGATATTGTTTAACTCAAAATTTTTGTATTCAGCATCATTAATATCTTCTTTGTGGAATTTTTTATTGAAATATCCTTCTGAAAATGAGTGAGATAGAGTTTCTCCTATTAATCCAAAAGTGCGCATCTATTTTTTGTCTATTGCAAAATTCTCTAGCGCGTATACACTAAGTACTCCCACTATTATAAGTAGGATGGCTAGTATAGTTTCTGTGTTTAGTTCATTTGGAAAGTACCAGTTGTAGGCAATGATTTTTTCTTTTCCTTTTAAAATGATGCTTTCTGCAACTTCTTTCCATGGCCAAATTATACTTAATGAACCTAGTATAAAGCCTGTAAGTAGGGCTAGAGTTTGGTTTTTGTAATGCTTAAATACCCAGGAAAGTATATGAGAAAAACTCATAAGTCCAAAAGCTGATCCGAGAAAGAAAACACTCAGTAAAAGAATATTAAGTTCTGTTACGGCTGTCACCATTAGTAATTCGTAATTACCCATCAGTATCAATATAAAAGAGCCAGACAACCCTGGCAGCATCATTCCGCTTATCCCTATAATACCACAGACAAATACAAAAAACAGATTGTCATTTTCACTTGCAGGTGTCATAAAGCTAAGTGATATGGCTACTAAGGTTCCAATAATTAAGCTGAAGATAGTAGCAGTATTCCACTTTGAAATCCGTTTCCCTACAAAATAGATGGAGGCAATAATAAGTCCGAAAAAGAATGCCCAAATTAGAATCGGGTAGTGAATAAATAAATATTTAAATAAGCTAGCAATACTGAACACACTGACAATACTTCCGCCAAAAACTGCTAGTAAAAAGTATAAGTTGGTGTGTTTTATGAATCCTGAAATATCAATTGAGGTAATTAGTTTCAATGATTTGGTGTCAAATGATTTAAGTGAGTTTATTAAATCCTCATATATGCCCGTTATTAGCGCAATTGTCCCTCCAGAAACACCAGGAATTACATTGGCAATTCCCATGCTCATTCCTTTAATGAAAAGTATAAAATAGTGCTTCATTGTTATTTTTTTAGAAAGGTATCAAAAGTATCTCCTCTTAAGCCTATCCTTAATGTTTCTAAAGGAATTACTTCATCCCAAGCTATATTTCCTAAATTTACATTAGCTCCTAAAAGTTTTACAAACCAAACTTGTTGTGGTTTTTTAGGCGCTTCCCACAGAATATCTTCACTAGGTATTTTTGTTAAAATTTCATCAATTAAATCTGAACGTACATCACCTGTTTTGTTAAAAATACCAACATTTCCACCTTCTCTTGCTTCAGCAATAACTTTCCATGCTCCAGCTTCTAATTCTTTTTGCATAAGCTCTATCCATTTGTAAGGAGCGATTTTTACATTTTCATCTTTCGAACCTACTTCAGAAACTACTTTAAACTCTGTAGCTAGATCAGTAATGTATTTACATTTTTCCTCATGAGATATGTCAATACTACCATCAGAAACTTCACACATGGTTATATTCCATTTTTTTAGTAATGCTTTATATTCCTCTAGCATTCCTCTAATAATAAAAGCTTCAAACAAAGTTCCTCCTAGATATACCATTAAACCTGCATCTTGGTATAGTTTTATTTTTGATTCAATATTAGGAGATATAGCTGAAGTTCCAAAACCTAATTTAACGATATCAGTATGGGGTCCACACATTTCAATAAAATTCTTAGTATCATTGATGCTCAAACCTTTATCCATCATCATGGTTAATCCATTTTCTCTCGGCTTTTGTGTTCTTTCAGGAATGTCTGTTAAAAAGAAGTTCATATTGTCTGGGTTATTATTTTTTGCAAAGATAGAAATATAAGATTATTGTTTTAGTTTTGTATAATAAAATAAAGAATAGAAAATGACATTAATTAAATCAATTTCAGGAATTAGAGGTACTATTGGAGGGGAAGTTGGAAATGCGCTGACACCTTTGGATATTGTGCGTTTTACAGCTTCTTATGCGGCTTTTATAAGAAAAGAACATAGTAGCTCCAATACAATAATTATTGGTCGTGATGCTCGTATTTCAGGAGAGATGGTAAGTAATATTGTTTCAGGTACTTTAATTGGCTGTGGTTTTGATGTTTTGGATGTAGGGCTTTCTACAACTCCTACCCTTGAGGTTGCTGTTCAATTGCACAAAAGTGCAGGCGGAATTATACTTACAGCCAGCCATAATCCTAAGCAATGGAATGCTTTGAAATTATTGAACGCTAAGGGAGAATTTTTATCAGCTGCTGATGGAGAGAATATTTTAGCCTTAGCTGAAAATGATGATTTTACATTTACTGAAGTAGATGATTTAGGGAATTATACTTTTGATGATAGTTTTAATGAAAAACATATTGAAGAAGTTTTGAAATTAAACTTAGTAGATGTTGACTTGGTGAAATCAGCAGGATTTAAGGTTGTAGTTGATGCTGTAAATTCAACAGGAGGTTTTATGGTGCCTAATTTACTAGAGAAAATGGGAGTGGAGTGTGTGAAATTATTTTGTGAACCAAACGGCCAATTTCCGCATAACCCTGAACCCTTACCCGAGAATTTAACTGAAATATCAAAGTTAGTAGTTAGTGAAAAAGCTGATTTTGGAATAGTGGTGGACCCTGATGTAGATAGGTTAGCTTTAGTCTGTGAGGATGGATCTATGTTTGGAGAAGAGTATACTTTGGTGACAGTGGCTGATTTTGTGTTAAGTAAAACGCCAGGGAATACTGTATCTAATCTTTCATCAACGAGAGCTTTAAGTGATGTTACAAATAAACATAAGGGAAGTTATGAAGCTTCAGCAGTAGGAGAGGTGAATGTAGTGGAGAAAATGAAAGCAACTAACGCCATTATTGGAGGTGAAGGAAATGGAGGAGTTATTTATCCTGAAATGCATTATGGTAGAGATTCTCTGATTGGAATTGCCTTATTTCTAACTCAATTAGCTGAACGTAAAATATCAGCTAGGACCTTGAGGGATTCTTATCCTAATTATTTTATTTCGAAAAATAAAATGAAATTAACGCCTGAAATCGATTTAAATTTTATTTTTACGGCCTTAAAAGAAAAATTTAAGCATGAAAAGATAACAATTGTTGATGGATTAAAGATTGATTTTAAAGAAGGTTGGGTGCATCTTAGGAAATCGAATACTGAACCTATAATAAGGATATATTCAGAAAGTAAAGGAGAAGATAAAGCAAATGCTTTAGCAGAAAATATGATTAACGAAATTAAGAAATTGATTTAATGAAAAGAGTTTTTTTAGATAATGCTTCCACTACACCAATGGCGCCAGAAATTATCGAGATGATGAGTGAAATGATGAAAACAACTTATGCTAATCCATCATCTCTGCATTCATTTGGTAGAGAGGCAAAAATAGTGATTGAAAATGCGCGTAAGACTATTGCTAATATATTGAACACGTCACCAGGGTCAATATTTTTTACTTCAGGAGGAACTGAAGCTGATAACATGGCTATTAAGTGCGGAATTCATGATAATGATATTAAGCATGCAATTACTTCTAAAATCTCTCATCTGGCTGTTTTGTTACCTTTGGAAGATTTAGCAGCAGCAGGAAAGATAAAACTTTCATATATTAATATAGATGAAAATGGAGAGGTCTCACTTGCTCACTTGAATGAGTTATTAAAAGATAACGAGAGAACATTTGTGTCTATAATGCATGCAAATAATGAAATTGGAACTATACAGGATATAAAACAGATTGGAGATATTTGCAAGGAATATAATGCTATTTTTCATTCAGATACTGTACAGACAATTGCACACTTTCCTTTTAATATGCAAGAGTTAAATGTTGATTTCATTGCTGCCTCAGCACATAAATTCCATGGTCCTAAAGGAGTAGGTTTTGTATATGTATCAGAAGATATCCAGATAAAACCTTTGCTAAGAGGAGGTGGGCAAGAAAGAAATATGCGTGCAGGAACTGAAAATGTTTACGGAATTTCTGCTATGGCCATGGCTATGGAAATGGCTTATGCTAATTTGGAAAAAGAAGTCGTATACATAAAAGGATTGAAGCAGTACATGATAGAACAATTGAAATCAGAAATTAAAGATGTTCAGTTTTATGGAAAATGTACTGATTTAGATAATAGTTTATATACTGTGATAAGTTGTAGTTTCCCTGAAACTGATATGGCAGAAATGCTATTGTTTAACCTAGATATTATGGGTATTGCTTGTAGTGGTGGTTCTGCTTGTTCTTCAGGAAGTAGTACGGGATCTCATGTGCTTTCGGCTATTGCACCTGAAAGTAAACGTCCAGGCGTTCGTTTCTCTTTTAGTAAATACAATACAAAAGAGGAAATTGATTACGTAATTGAAAAGCTAAAAGGCCTTTTTAATCAATAATAATCTTTCTTTCTACTTTACCATTTTCATATTGGTAAAATAGGGGAGCATTGGTTTTTTCTTGTGTTTTTTCTCCTAAGATATTTGTGATATTGATCAGTTTTCCTTTCTCAGTAGCATGCTCATTAATCGAATTAGGGTTTGTTACGCTTCCCCATTCTACAATTGGTAATGAAGGAGAATTCTGACATTTAATTCTGAAGTTGTTAAATCCAACTATTTGTCTCAAAAAGTTTTGTGAAGAGTGAACAAAAGATGTAGCGGTTTCAGCAGTTGTCCCTTCATTTGTAAGTAAAATAATTCTTCCTTCCCTTTGATATGCTGCTTTTTTATTGGTTGATTGTTTTATTAAAAGGTAAGAATTATAACTTAAATAAAATCCGTGAGCTAATGTATCATTTACCATTGCCCATGAAACTGAAGAGCTAGTATTCTCATAATAAGATGAAGTGTATTTGTCAAAGGTATTTGGCATAAAAATACTGCTTTTAATCAGATTTAGTCCTTTTTCAAATTCTAAGGTTCCATAATAACTTCCGTAAACATCATCTTGAATATTACTACAAAAAGTTGTGCCAACAAATTTGGAATCTTGCCCTGCAAAAGCAGTGATTGTTGTTCCATCTGTTAGTTTAGTTTTTAGAATGTTTCCATTTGTAGTATTATTCAGAAAGTCTTTTAGTGTATTCCAATCATTCTCATAAAACAGAATTTTATTTGGTGAACTAAAATCAGAAGAAGGAAGGTTGTTGCTGTTAGAAATATCTATAATTACTGTGTTTGGATTATTAAGATTATTAATTTTTGATTCAAGTAAGATTGCTCTATTAGTATTGCAAGTGTAAATGTAAATATCATCTTGTATTTGTCCATGCGAACTATCTAATTCAGAAAGAAACTGGTCCATATGTTCTAAACTATCACTCCCGCTAACCAGCAAAGTATTTGTATAGTTATAATATATAATTGGGTCTAATGGTGGGGTAGGTTCAAGTATAATTGAGTTAGGACCATTTATGATTTGTTTTGTATTAAAATCATATTTATGACTATTTAAAAGTTGTGTGTATTTTGTATCTTTTGAAACATGAGAATTGAACCAGGCATTATTTTCAATTATTGTAACTGCTGCCGAACCCATTACTTCTCCAATATTGTTACTGTCAATACAGAGTGTTGTTCTATCATCTACTCCAACACCATCTTTTCTTTGTATCCCCCAGTTCTGGTACCAATTAGCCATAAATACTAAAAGTCGAGCAAACCTTCCTCTTTCAACAAAATGAGTATCAAAAATATAGTTTGGAAAAATTCCTAAAAAATCATCATCTAATGCAATATCAATCCAGTTGTATGGATCAGTTAATGCTTCATCAGGATATACGCTACCGTTTTCAGCCGTAAAAATCACTTCTGATAAAATAGCCATACCAGCAGAAGTACCCATAATTACTCCTCCTTGATTAAACTTATCGGTTATAGCATCTTCTACTTTGGTGTTCTTCCATGTACTGTAATAGTCCCATTGATTACCACCTTTTATGAAAAATACATCATAATTCATTAAGCTATCGTAAGTAGATTGTGCATTTGCTAGAGTAAGGTTGTCAATATCAAAACGAGCAGTATCACTAGCACCTAAATCCATAAAGTATTCCGGTATCCAAGATGTAGAGGAACTATAGTAAATGACAGCTACTTTTCTGTTTTGTGATTGGTCAAGTGCCCAAGTATAAGGAGCATTACTCCAACCACCATTACTTTCGCTACCACCACCGATAAGGACAAGGCTTCCTTGCGAAAAACTAAAAAGAGGAACAAAAAACAAAACAAAGAGATATTTTTTCATGATTCAAATATAATATTTATTTAACTAATTTTCTTAATTTTAATTCCAAAATAACCATAAGCAATTGTCATCAGTGGCGAAATAAGATTGAAAAAACAGAAAGGTAAATAAGCTAAAGTTGCTACTCCCAATACTGCTGATTGTGTAGCTCCGCAAGAGTTCCAAGGAATAAGAACTGAAGTTACTGTCCCACTATCTTCTAGGGTTCTACTTAGGTTTTCTGGAGCTAAACCTTTTTCTTTATAAGTGTCAGCAAACATACGTCCTGGCACTACTATACTCATGTATTGATCGGAAGTAGTAATGTTAAAGAAAATACAAGTGCAGGCAGTAGTTGCTATTAGGCTTCCTGTATTTTGTGCGTATTTTACAATTGGTTCGGCTATTTTACTTAATAATCCTGTTGATTCAATTGCACCACTAAAAGTCATGGCGCAAAACATAAGAAGTACCGTGTTTAACATACCGTACATTCCTCCTGATTTTAGCAAATCACTTCTGTCTGCTTCTGCAATATTAAACACGTCATTAATACTTGTGTTTATAGTAGTAAAATTAATGTCTCCAATCATAGCATTTAGTACACCTATATAGTATGAGCTAATAGAGCTAACTGATGTTCCTGAAACTTCATGCACTATTTCTGGCTGAAAGAGGATGGCAAACACACCTCCTAATAATGTTCCGAAAAATAAAGCTGGTATTGCAGGTATCTTTTTTATAACCATAACTATGACTGAGATAGGTACTAAAAGTAACCAAGGTGTAATCGTGAATTTATGAGCAATAATTCCTAATGCTTCATCAATTTGTCCTGATGAAATGTCGGTAGTAAAATAAAATCCTATTCCTAAAAATAAAATTAAAGTGATGATAAAGGAGGGTACAGTAGTGTACATCATGTATTTTATATGGTCAAATAAATCAACTCCACTTAGAGCTGCTGCCATATTGGTTGTATCTGAAAGTGGTGACATTTTATCTCCAAAATATGCTCCTGAAATGATAGCTCCTCCTATCAATCCTACTGGTAATCCAATTGCAGTCCCAATTCCTAAAAGGGCTATTCCTATTGTTGCAATGGTACTCCATGAACTCCCGGTTACAAGTGATACAATAGCTGTTATTATAGCAGTAGCAAATAAGAAAATTGTAGGGTTAAGAACTTGTAATCCATAATAAATCATTGTTGGGATTACTCCTGAAATTAACCAAGTTCCAGCTAACGAACCAATCAGTAAAAGCATAATAATTGCTGGGACTATGGATTTGATACTGTTACCAATTCCTTCCATGATATCTTTCCATTTACTTCCATAATAAATTCCAATTATAGCGGCTAATGATCCTGAAAATAATAGTGCTAACTGATTGGCCCCACCAAGGACGTCATCAAACATTATCACATTAAAGGAAAGCAATACTATTAAAAATAGAATTGGAGATAAAGCTAGTAAATAAGGAATCTTCTTATCAGTCATCTTAAAAGTTTAAAATTAGGATGGTAAAGATAAAAAAGTATTTGTTAGAGGATGCCTACTTTTTTCATACAGTCAACCATTGTGTCATAGGTTCTTTCAATATCATTATCCAATCCAATTGAAATACGTATTAAACCATCAGAAAGTCCCATTGTATTTCTTTCTTCTTCTGGAATCTCAGATGAAGTAGATAATCCTGGTGCTGAAAATAATGTTTTGTAGAATCCTAAACTTACTGCTAAATAGCCTAGGTTATTGTTTTGCATTTCTTCCATAAGTGCATTCCCTTTCTCTTTCGTTTTAGTGTCTATAACAAACATACCACCAAAACCAAAACCATCATTCATGCAGTTTTTCATCATCTCATGCTGAGGGTGCTCTTCTAAGCCTGGGTAAATTACTCTAAGCCCGTCTTTTTTGAAAGCATTTGCTAAGTGCATTGCGTTTTCAGAATGTTTTTTCATTCTTAAGTGTAGCGTACGGATATTTTTAAGAATACTTGCTGCACGCATAGCATCCATTACAGGACCAAGTAACATAGCACTTCCTGAATTTACATCAATCATACTGCTAATAAACTCTTCATCAGAACAAACAACTCCACCTACCGTGTCAGAAGTACCATTAATAAACTTTGTTAAAGAATGAATAACAACATCAGCACCCATTTTTGCAGGAGAAAAAATCATTGGAGTA
>Ga0308002_1000633_pt1 | contig 12572 bp, 6 predicted proteins | sample Neamet34_FD_203148 | JGI IMG/M metagenome (GOLD analysis project Ga0308002, IMG submission 203148) | Marine microbial communities from water near the shore, Antarctic Ocean - #34 | ecosystem: Environmental > Aquatic > Marine > Unclassified | place: Southern Ocean | collected 2014-06-06
AGAGAGGGATGTGCCTGCCTGCATGCATGGTCTGGCCATAGGAGACATATAACTGCTCATGTCTAATGTGGCGTGGTTGCGCAGTCCTGCAGCATTGCATTTCTCTTTTCTTCGTCTTCGTCTTTGTCTTCGTCTTTGTCTTCGTGTGTCTTTGTTCTTATAATTCTAATTCATAGTCTTGGCTCTTTTGTCTCAAGTTTATTTTAAATTCCACGCACTTGGTCCATTCATTCATTCATTCATTCATTCATTTATATTTATATTTATTTATTCATTTGCATCTATCTATTTCAAATACTACCGGAGTGACACACCACAATGTTACTGCCATCTTCAAACAATTACACCACGTCAACAACTTTCCCAGCACTTATCAGTCCTAGGTGATAGGTTTCTGTGTAGTAATTGCTTATCCTCCGTTCGTTTATACTTATTCCACATTCATTCATTTCCATCTTATTTTTCATTTTATACATTCATTTCATTACTTATCTATTTTCTACAACTCTTTTAAATATATTCCTTTTCGTGTTATTGTTGTTGTTGTTGTTGCGGATATGAGAACTGTCGTGGTTTCTAGACAGCCAAGGCGCAGACCTTTCGACAGTGAAACGGATTGAAAATACGGCCAATGGGCGCGCTTGGAAATGGACCAATCAAAACGCCAGACTGTAGACACAACGGACCAATCAGGAACGAGTGGCGTCTAGGCCTCCTGTCGTACTATGTAACCGTATGTAGGTCAGAGCTTCATTCAACGTTCAGTCACACTCAACGTCGTAGCAAAGCAGCAGAATGGCACGTACAAAGCAAACCGCTCGTAAATCCACCGGAGGAAAGGCTCCAAGGAAACAGTTGGCTACCAAAGCCGCTCGTAAGAGCGCACCAGCCACCGGAGGAGTCAAGAAACCTCACAGGTACAGGCCAGGAACCGTCGCTCTTCGTGAGATCCGTAGGTACCAGAAGAGCACCGAGCTTCTCATCAGGAAACTGCCCTTCCAGCGTCTGGTCAGAGAAATCGCCCAGGATTTCAAGACCGACCTGCGTTTCCAGAGCTCCGCCGTCATGGCTCTCCAGGAGGCCAGCGAGGCTTACTTGGTTGGTCTTTTCGAGGATACCAACTTGTGCGCTATCCACGCCAAGCGTGTTACAATCATGCCAAAGGATATCCAGCTGGCCCGCCGCATCCGTGGTGAACGAGCTTAAACTGTTTTCAGCTTCTGAAACATACATAACGGCCCTTTTTAGGGCCACAAACTCTTTCCGAATGTATTCCATCAAAATTGCCAATTGTTTTTGTTTCAACCAACGACATTATCCACTCATGCCCAGCCCCCACAGTTAGTTGTAGCCTCTGTCAGACAGGCGGTCTCATGACTCTCACTAACACATGCACATACAATACAGCAACCACCTAAACATTATACGTCAAAGTAAAAATGAAACATCGCTTGACTTAAGAAAATGAAAGAACTATAGAAAATGAAAGAACTATAAAAGAGTAGTCTTTTATGTGAGAAATGACAAACAGCGGTCGCAAACAGTAGGCATACTACAATATGAAGAAGAATAGCATATAGCATATAGCATATAGCAGTAGGAAGCAGAATAACAAGAAAAGGGAAGAGAGAAACATTGGGCTGCTGGAAATCATTTCTTTCTTTTGAATGCACTTGCTTTCTCGAGCTGCATATCGCTCTTCATGCTACTACTTAAACAATTGATCTAGATTTCACGGTGACCTACTTTCACGGAAAAAATTGAATTGGAGCAGAGTGCATTTCTATCACGTCCGATCTCATTCGGCTATAAATACCTACATTTCGCCATTCGAGGTCATTGCAGCTGTACTCACTGAACAAGCACAATGTCAGGACGAGGCAAAGGAGGAAAAGGTCTAGGAAAGGGGGGCGCTAAGCGTCACAGGAAAGTTCTTCGTGACAACATCCAGGGTATTACCAAGCCCGCCATCAGACGTTTGGCTCGCCGAGGTGGTGTCAAGCGTATCTCAGGCTTGATCTACGAAGAGACCCGTGGTGTGTTGAAAGTGTTCCTTGAGAACGTCATCCGTGATGCCGTCACTTACACCGAGCACGCCAAGAGGAAGACAGTCACCGCCATGGATGTTGTCTACGCTCTGAAGAGACAAGGCAGGACCCTGTACGGATTCGGCGGTTAAACTCACGTTTTCCAACGAATGAATAACGGCCCTTTTTAGGGCCACACATTTCTTCCCGAGAGATAAACTTATCAAAATGCTTTCAAATGAACCGCACACACGCACATTAGTCCCACAAATTCAACGTTCATATCTAACACATACGTGCATGCTTTTGTCTACGTTTTGTATCATGTTTGAGCTGTCTACTTCAGACACAGAATCATATTTCTTTTGGTATGCAACCTAATACACATTCACGCTACCATTCTATTCACGTAAACAGTCCGGCCCCGGCCCGTCTGCCTCCATTTGTTCTAAACCAAAACTCGAAAAATGCAGGACTGACAATTGTAGAAAAGAGCAAGCAGATGTAACTATTTATTGCTAACAAGTAACATGTAGGTGAACTATGAGCCGTTTAATAGGATCATACACAATACATTTTCATTGGTAATATTAACGTGGGCTTAACGAAGAGTAGGACCCTAGCATAAAGTCGTCGAATATCGCAGAAACACAATGGAAGAACGCCGTAGTTTCAACCTGTGACGTCACCTCAAGCCAATAGCGCCAGCTACTTTGCATGTCTTCAATCGCGCAGGAGCTCAAGTAGGTCAAGTCCAAATGCTCTATCATATAAAGGGTGCCCTTTGACGCGCCAGACACTATTAGCGCAGTCATGCCACCAGCACCGAAAAGCGTAGCATCCAAGGGATCGAAGAAAGCCGCCTCTAAGGCTAAGGCCCAGAGGACCGGCGATAAGAAGCGAAGGAGGAAGAGGAAGGAATCTTACTCCATCTACATCTACAAAGTCTTGAAACAGGTGCACCCCGACACTGGTGTCTCCAGCAAGGCCATGTCCATCATGAACAGCTTCGTTAACGATATCTTCGAGAGAATCGCAGCCGAGGCTTCCAGACTGGCTCACTACAACAAGCGATCCACCATCACCAGCAGAGAAATCCAGACCGCTGTTCGTCTGCTTCTCCCCGGTGAGTTGGCTAAGCACGCCGTCAGTGAGGGTACCAAGGCCGTCACCAAGTACACCAGCAGCAAGTAAATTGCTAGCGTGTGTGTCCTTTCGGACGAAAAAACAACGGCCCTTTTTAGGGCCACACATCTCTCTACGTAAAGTTGCCTTTCAAATTGCCAAAACAAAACTATAAACCACACCAGACCATTCTCACTTCCAAAATTGCATCACATGTTCATGAATGGACACATGCAGTTGGCATGTCGCTCTATTCTGTTTTATTCCAGATTCATTTTCCACATACGTCTCTTGCCAGCAGACTATTTAAACAAAGGATTGCTTCAACTAGTCTCAGGAACGTGTCTTTGTGTAGGTGTGTAAGTCACTCATTCCGTTTTTGGTATATGAAACCAAAACACAACCGGTTTCATTCTCCATCTTAAAATATACTTAGACCTAACCCTATGTAAAACTAACCCTAGACCTAACCCTATGTTAAAAACATCTTTATATTCCGCACTTAAGTATATGGCACATGACCGAAAACCAATCGTTGTTGTGGGTGGGTTGGGTCACTAATATGTTACTTACAAGCAAGGAATGGGTACGTAAATAAGTGAATGAATAAAGAAAGAAAGAAAGAAAGAAAGGGAAAACAAAATAAAAAAGAAGAGACTAACGGGGACAATATAAAATAGCTGTTTTAATGTAGTTTTTAGTTGCGTGCAGTGCTACGCGATATGCCTTTAGAACGTTAGAAGTGTAATATGGCGCGGACGTGAGAGAGAGCGAGTCAAGCCGCAACCGTGGCTAAGACAGGCTTTCTGATTGGTAGGTTTAGTAAAGTAGGTCAATCCGTTTTCAGGGTATAAAGGCGCAAACTTTGACATTTTCGCCATTAGTGTATTATACGCTGAACGAATATATACAATCATCATGTCAGGCCGAGGAAAGGGAGGAAAGACAAAGGGGAAGGCAAAGAGCCGTTCATCAAGGGCTGGACTTCAGTTCCCCGTCGGACGTATCCACCGTCTGCTTAGGAAAGGAAACTACGCCGAGAGAGTAGGAGCCGGTGCCCCAGTCTACTTGGCCGCTGTCTTGGAATACTTGGCAGCTGAGGTTCTCGAGTTGGCAGGAAACGCCGCTCGTGACAACAAGAAGACCAGGATCATTCCCCGTCACTTGCAGTTGGCTATCCGCAACGACGAGGAGTTGAACAAACTTCTCTCAGGCGTCACCATTGCCCAGGGAGGTGTTCTGCCCAACATCCAGGCCGTTCTTCTGCCCAAGAAGACACAGGCTTCTTCAAAGGCCAAGTAAACGACTTGCCAGAAAGCAGCGCTGCTGCGATCTACAAAAAACGGCCCTTTTTAGGGCCACACACCTTCTCCCGAATGGATTTCTCTCCAAAGTGCCACGATCTTAAAAACAAGTCCTCGTCCCCGATTCTGTTTTTGTCCCCAATATTCCAGGCTATAAACATGATTTTACAATCACAAATACACTATTCTCTATCGTTGTCTCTGCTCGCATTACTTTGATGACTTCGTATTTTAAGATGCAATATACAAGCCTGCAGTCAAAGTGACCAGTCAAGTTAAACATAACACAGCATGCAGACTGGTCTGAGTTCATAATACAAGCATACAGTCCCAAGTTATACTTGGACGATTATTTATTCAGGTTAACACGTTTTGTTTAATATGAAAAAACAAAAATTAACAAACAGCAATTTCAGACGTATCTACACACACAGCACATGCTGGTCTGAGTTCATAATACAAGCATACAGTTCCAAGTTGTACTTGGAAGAATATTTATTCAGGTTAACAACGTTTTGTTTAATATGAAAAAACAAAACAATTAACAAACAACAACAAATTCAGACGTATCCACACACACACACACACACACACACACACACAGCACACAAACATACAGTCTGAGGTAATGCTATGATGGAAACTTTCTTTCAGGAAACAGTTGTCATGTCTCTCCAACTTAATCACGTTTTCAAGGTCTTCTCTCATCTCTCTCGCACACAAACGTGAACATGCATTTAACGTTCATTAAATCTACCCTAAGTGAAAAGTTTAACGTGCTGCTTCAACTACTACTAAGTACTACTACTACTACTACTACTACTACTACTACTACTACTACAACAACAACAACAACAACAACAACAACAAAAACAACAACAACAACAATAATAATAATAATGATAGTTCAGCATGGTGTACACATCAAAAGGGGTGTATATTGAATTGATCTGCAGCCTGTGTGTTTGTACCGGTCATAGAAGAGAGGCTTACTTCATCAAGTGAACATTACACAACGTACGAAAGGTGGATACATCTGCTTTATGGGGAATAGAGCTGACATGTTTCATAAGTTTTCAGGAGGTTCTTGAGAGGAGAGAGGAGAAAAGGCCGGAATTACGGACACTGAAACGTCATTAGATACCACATGAGGGCTTTTGGAGCTGCACAGCGGAGATGCGTTAACGCTAAATAACTAAAACCCTCTACGATCCCACGGCAAAAAGATAGCTAAATAACGTGAGCATGTTCATTAAACCAGTCAAGGACGGCAGTGGCTTAGGAAACAGCTTTGAATCACAGAAGAAACACACATCGGGCAGACTGGCTGGCGAGCGAGTATAGTTTTGTGAGAGTGTCCTCTATCACGTCCGCGCTCGTCATATAACGTGTCCTACTTTACTCTGTCGCGGTCATAGTAACGTTCCGACGCGTAGCATACAGTCAACAAAATGGGAGACGTAGCAGCAGCAGCACCAGCACCAGCCAAGGCTAAGAGGGCCGCCAAGCCCAAAAAGCCAGCTGAGCACCCAAAGTACAGCGAGATGGTCACCAGCGCCATCACGGACCTGAAGGAGAGAGGAGGCTCGTCAAGACAGGCCATTCTCAAGTTCGTCTGTACAAACTACAAGGTTGGTGACAACGATAAGAGCACCAACGCTCGTCTTAAGATTGCCCTGAAGTCCGGCGTGAAGACCGGATCCCTGAAGCAAGCCAAGGGAACCGGAGCATCAGGCTCTTTCAAGGTGGGAAATGTACCTAAGGCAGTCAAGCCCAAGAAGGCCAAGAAGCCCAAGGCAGCAGCAGCAGCAGCCAAACCAAAGAAGGCTAAGACACCAAAGAAGAAGGTAGCCAAGAAGCCAGCGGCAAAGAAGACACCCGTAAAGAAGGCAGCAGCCAAGCCAAAGAAGGCCAAGAGCACCCCGAAAAAGGCAGCAAAGGCACCAGCAGCCAAACCCAAGAAGGCGGTGACCAAGTCACCCAAGAAGGCTAAGGCAGCAGCCAAGCCCAAGAAGGTCAAGACCCCAAAGAAGAAGGTGGCCGCCAAGAAGTAAACACCTGGTAGTGTTGCACTTCACCTCAAAGGTCCTTTTCAGGACCACAAACCTGTTTCGAAAGAAACCTCACAAGATGCCTTGCTTGCTCAATCAAATTAAAGCACACACACACAGCCCCCACCCACCATCAGCAACTTATTTCAGCATGATTTCTTTTGGTCACCATCATATATTTATATATACACACATTAGCATACTGATTTAATACTCTAAACTGGGGCAAACACTAAACGGGACATGTAAGCCCTGTATCACAGTAATGGGACCAGGGCCAGGGATTACGACCGTCACTCAGCACTCTGCACTCAAATGTCTCAAACCTCTCATAACTCAGCGGTTTAAACCAAATACTTATACGAAACCATTTTTGATTGGAATTAATCAGCCAGGTAGATTTGAATCAATAATAAGCCAGTATCAAAATGTCAGTGATGTGTGCGGAATAAGTCTGCACTCAAATCTTTATACTAACTCATTAGTAATTTAAAGCCATCTGCCTGATTAATTCCAATCAAAAATGGTTTCGTATAAGAATTGAAATGCTATTTTGTTTGATTTAAAACGGACAGTTAATTTAAACCGACGAATGAGAGGTTTTAAACATTTGAGTGCAGAGTGCTGAGTGCGGAGTGACGGTCGTTTCGCAAAAGCAGCGCACACTCATCGCGATACAACTGAAACATTCTTACCGTAAGCTTAATTGTTGAACGCGACACAACTGACATACACAAAGAATACTCAAAGCGATACGCCTGATAGATTGTTTCAAGCGATACACTTGAAAGATTGTTTCAAGCGATGTAAAAGGCCAGTCGCACATGCACCTAGCTCACTCACTCACTCACTCACTCATATATTTTTGGAGAGAGAGAGAGAGAGAGAGAGAGAGAGAGAGAGAGAGAGAGAGAGAGAGAGAGAGAGACAGACAGACAGACAGACAGACAGACAGACATACAGAGACAGAGAGAGGGATGTGCCTGCCTGCATGCATGGTCTGGCCATAGGAGACATATAACTGCTCATGTCTAATGTGGCGTGGTTGCGCAGTCCTGCAGCATTGCATTTCTCTTTTCTTCGTCTTCGTCTTCGTCTTTGTCTTTGTCTTCGTCTTTGTCTTCGTGTGTCTTTGTTCTTATAATTCTAATTCATAGTCTTGGCTCTTTTGTCTCAAGTTTATTTTAAATTCCACGCACTTGGTCCATTCATTCATTCATTCATTCATTCATTTATATTTATATTTATTTATTCATTTGCATCTATCTATTTCAAATACTACCGGAGTGACACACCACAATGTTACTGCCATCTTCAAACAATTACACCACGTCAACAACTTTCCCAGCACTTATCAGTCCTAGGTGATAGGTTTCTGTGTAGTAATTGCTTATCCTCCGTTCGTTTATACTTATTCCACATTCATTCATTTCCATCTTATTTTTCATTTTATACATTCATTTCATTACTTATCTATTTTCTACAACTCTTTTAAATATATTCCTTTTCGTGTTATTGTTGTTGTTGTTGTTGCGGATATGAGAACTGTCGTGGTTTCTAGACAGCCAAGGCGCAGACCTTTCGACAGTGAAACGGATTGAAAATACGGCCAATGGGCGCGCTTGGAAATGGACCAATCAAAACGCCAGACTGTAGACACAACGGACCAATCAGGAACGAGTGGCGTCTAGGCCTCCTGTCGTACTATGTAACCGTATGTAGGTCAGAGCTTCATTCAACGTTCAGTCACACTCAACGTCGTAGCAAAGCAGCAGAATGGCACGTACAAAGCAAACCGCTCGTAAATCCACCGGAGGAAAGGCTCCAAGGAAACAGTTGGCTACCAAAGCCGCTCGTAAGAGCGCACCAGCCACCGGAGGAGTCAAGAAACCTCACAGGTACAGGCCAGGAACCGTCGCTCTTCGTGAGATCCGTAGGTACCAGAAGAGCACCGAGCTTCTCATCAGGAAACTGCCCTTCCAGCGTCTGGTCAGAGAAATCGCCCAGGATTTCAAGACCGACCTGCGTTTCCAGAGCTCCGCCGTCATGGCTCTCCAGGAGGCCAGCGAGGCTTACTTGGTTGGTCTTTTCGAGGATACCAACTTGTGCGCTATCCACGCCAAGCGTGTTACAATCATGCCAAAGGATATCCAGCTGGCCCGCCGCATCCGTGGTGAACGAGCTTAAACTGTTTTCAGCTTCTGAAACATACATAACGGCCCTTTTTAGGGCCACAAACTCTTTCCGAATGTATTCCATCAAAATTGCCAATTGTTTTTGTTTCAACCAACGACATTATCCACTCATGCCCAGCCCCCACAGTTAGTTGTAGCCTCTGTCAGACAGGCGGTCTCATGACTCTCACTAACACATGCACATACAATACAGCAACCACCTAAACATTATACGTCAAAGTAAAAATGAAACATCGCTTGACTTAAGAAAATGAAAGAACTATAGAAAATGAAAGAACTATAAAAGAGTAGTCTTTTATGTGAGAAATGACAAACAGCGGTCGCAAACAGTAGGCATACTACAATATGAAGAAGAATAGCATATAGCATATAGCATATAGCAGTAGGAAGCAGAATAACAAGAAAAGGGAAGAGAGAAACATTGGGCTGCTGGAAATCATTTCTTTCTTTTGAATGCACTTGCTTTCTCGAGCTGCATATCGCTCTTCATGCTACTACTTAAACAATTGATCTAGATTTCACGGTGACCTACTTTCACGGAAAAAATTGAATTGGAGCAGAGTGCATTTCTATCACGTCCGATCTCATTCGGCTATAAATACCTACATTTCGCCATTCGAGGTCATTGCAGCTGTACTCACTGAACAAGCACAATGTCAGGACGAGGCAAAGGAGGAAAAGGTCTAGGAAAGGGGGGCGCTAAGCGTCACAGGAAAGTTCTTCGTGACAACATCCAGGGTATTACCAAGCCCGCCATCAGACGTTTGGCTCGCCGAGGTGGTGTCAAGCGTATCTCAGGCTTGATCTACGAAGAGACCCGTGGTGTGTTGAAAGTGTTCCTTGAGAACGTCATCCGTGATGCCGTCACTTACACCGAGCACGCCAAGAGGAAGACAGTCACCGCCATGGATGTTGTCTACGCTCTGAAGAGACAAGGCAGGACCCTGTACGGATTCGGCGGTTAAACTCACGTTTTCCAACGAATGAATAACGGCCCTTTTTAGGGCCACACATTTCTTCCCGAGAGATAAACTTATCAAAATGCTTTCAAATGAACCGCACACACGCACATTAGTCCCACAAATTCAACGTTCATATCTAACACATACGTGCATGCTTTTGTCTACGTTTTGTATCATGTTTGAGCTGTCTACTTCAGACACAGAATCATATTTCTTTTGGTATGCAACCTAATACACATTCACGCTACCATTCTATTCACGTAAACAGTCCGGCCCCGGCCCGTCTGCCTCCATTTGTTCTAAACCAAAACTCGAAAAATGCAGGACTGACAATTGTAGAAAAGAGCAAGCAGATGTAACTATTTATTGCTAACAAGTAACATGTAGGTGAACTATGAGCCGTTTAATAGGATCATACACAATACATTTTCATTGGTAATATTAACGTGGGCTTAACGAAGAGTAGGACCCTAGCATAAAGTCGTCGAATATCGCAGAAACACAATGGAAGAACGCCGTAGTTTCAACCTGTGACGTCACCTCAAGCCAATAGCGCCAGCTACTTTGCATGTCTTCAATCGCGCAGGAGCTCAAGTAGGTCAAGTCCAAATGCTCTATCATATAAAGGGTGCCCTTTGACGCGCCAGACACTATTAGCGCAGTCATGCCACCAGCACCGAAAAGCGTAGCATCCAAGGGATCGAAGAAAGCCGCCTCTAAGGCTAAGGCCCAGAGGACCGGCGATAAGAAGCGAAGGAGGAAGAGGAAGGAATCTTACTCCATCTACATCTACAAAGTCTTGAAACAGGTGCACCCCGACACTGGTGTCTCCAGCAAGGCCATGTCCATCATGAACAGCTTCGTTAACGATATCTTCGAGAGAATCGCAGCCGAGGCTTCCAGACTGGCTCACTACAACAAGCGATCCACCATCACCAGCAGAGAAATCCAGACCGCTGTTCGTCTGCTTCTCCCCGGTGAGTTGGCTAAGCACGCCGTCAGTGAGGGTACCAAGGCCGTCACCAAGTACACCAGCAGCAAGTAAATTGCTAGCGTGTGTGTCCTTTCGGACGAAAAAACAACGGCCCTTTTTAGGGCCACACATCTCTCTACGTAAAGTTGCCTTTCAAATTGCCAAAACAAAACTATAAACCACACCAGACCATTCTCACTTCCAAAATTGCATCACATGTTCATGAATGGACACATGCAGTTGGCATGTCGCTCTATTCTGTTTTATTCCAGATTCATTTTCCACATACGTCTCTTGCCAGCAGACTATTTAAACAAAGGATTGCTTCAACTAGTCTCAGGAACGTGTCTTTGTGTAGGTGTGTAAGTCACTCATTCCGTTTTTGGTATATGAAACCAAAACACAACCGGTTTCATTCTCCATCTTAAAATATACTTAGACCTAACCCTATGTAAAACTAACCCTAGACCTAACCCTATGTTAAAAACATCTTTATATTCCGCACTTAAGTATATGGCACATGACCGAAAACCAATCGTTGTTGTGGGTGGGTTGGGTCACTAATATGTTACTTACAAGCAAGGAATGGGTACGTAAATAAGTGAATGAATAAAGAAAGAAAGAAAGAAAGAAAGGGAAAACAAAATAAAAAAGAAGAGACTAACGGGGACAATATAAAATAGCTGTTTTAATGTAGTTTTTAGTTGCGTGCAGTGCTACGCGATATGCCTTTAGAACGTTAGAAGTGTAATATGGCGCGGACGTGAGAGAGAGCGAGTCAAGCCGCAACCGTGGCTAAGACAGGCTTTCTGATTGGTAGGTTTAGTAAAGTAGGTCAATCCGTTTTCAGGGTATAAAGGCGCAAACTTTGACATTTTCGCCATTAGTGTATTATACGCTGAACGAATATATACAATCATCATGTCAGGCCGAGGAAAGGGAGGAAAGACAAAGGGGAAGGCAAAGAGCCGTTCATCAAGGGCTGGACTTCAGTTCCCCGTCGGACGTATCCACCGTCTGCTTAGGAAAGGAAACTACGCCGAGAGAGTAGGAGCCGGTGCCCCAGTCTACTTGGCCGCTGTCTTGGAATACTTGGCAGCTGAGGTTCTCGAGTTGGCAGGAAACGCCGCTCGTGACAACAAGAAGACCAGGATCATTCCCCGTCACTTGCAGTTGGCTATCCGCAACGACGAGGAGTTGAACAAACTTCTCTCAGGCGTCACCATTGCCCAGGGAGGTGTTCTGCCCAACATCCAGGCCGTTCTTCTGCCCAAGAAGACACAGGCTTCTTCAAAGGCCAAGTAAACGACTTGCCAGAAAGCAGCGCTGCTGCGATCTACAAAAAACGGCCCTTTTTAGGGCCACACACCTTCTCCCGAATGGATTTCTCTCCAAAGTGCCACGATCTTAAAAACAAGTCCTCGTCCCCGATTCTGTTTTTGTCCCCAATATTCCAGGCTATAAACATGATTTTACAATCACAAATACACTATTCTCTATCGTTGTCTCTGCTCGCATTACTTTGATGACTTCGTATTTTAAGATGCAATATACAAGCCTGCAGTCAAAGTGACCAGTCAAGTTAAACATAACACAGCATGCAGACTGGTCTGAGTTCATAATACAAGCATACAGTCCCAAGTTATACTTGGACGATTATTTATTCAGGTTAACACGTTTTGTTTAATATGAAAAAACAAAAATTAACAAACAGCAATTTCAGACGTATCTACACACACAGCACATGCTGGTCTGAGTTCATAATACAAGCATACAGTTCCAAGTTGTACTTGGAAGAATATTTATTCAGGTTAACAACGTTTTGTTTAATATGAAAAAACAAAACAATTAACAAACAACAACAAATTCAGACGTATCCACACACACACACACACACACACACACACACAGCACACAAACATACAGTCTGAGGTA
>Ga0308002_1000637_pt1 | contig 12553 bp, 8 predicted proteins | sample Neamet34_FD_203148 | JGI IMG/M metagenome (GOLD analysis project Ga0308002, IMG submission 203148) | Marine microbial communities from water near the shore, Antarctic Ocean - #34 | ecosystem: Environmental > Aquatic > Marine > Unclassified | place: Southern Ocean | collected 2014-06-06
TAATAATAAACCGTTATTTATGATATATAGGCCATTAGATATGCCATATGAAACGTATAATTCAATGATGTCTTTATTTAATATTAAAGTTAGGGAAAAAGGTTTTGATGGACTAATGGTTATAATATTTCAAAATAATAATACCGATATGAATCTTTATAAACAGTTTAATGAAAATATTCATACATCTGGAATTATGGATTTCAATCCAAATTATACAAATGCCAAATCTTTTTTAGATTACAGAGTTCATGATGAAAAATCACATATATTTCCAAATGAAATATATAGTGAAGAGATTTATCTTGCATATAATATTGATGTTCAAAATGCTATTAATACAGGAACTATTGTTAGTGGATATTCTCATTACAGTGGATTATCGGATAAAGAAAAAAAGGCCAGAACATATAAATCTGCTATGGCGGATTCTATTGCATGTTACAGAAAAATAGAAAATGAACCTAAAAAACATAATATTCAATTATATTCCACCTTTATGGGTTGGGATAATAGTCCTAGAAGAGATATTGCTAAAATAGGCACGAAACCTACAATATTCTTAGGTTCTAGTCCATATGTGTTTAAAGATCATATTAAAAATATGATAAATAAAATAATTAGAAATCCTAATCAAGGAATAAATTGGTTAATTTTAAATGCATTTAATGAATGGAATGAACAAACATGTTTAGAACCATCAATACAACATGAATATAAATATATAGAATCTATAAGAGACATATTTTCTGAATATTATTAATATCAAATTTACAAATTAAAATCATAAATCAAACTCACAAATTTTAAATTCTGATATATCAAGCATTTGACTAATATTTGATTTAATTTTAAGCATAATTGAAACTGTGGCAATTTTTGGAACAAAATCTATAAATGATTTTGATAAATATGATTCCATTTTTGAATATTTTAAATCAATTTCTTTACCATTGCATAATAATTCGATATTTTCTGATGTTTTGCCTTCAATGTATACACAATAACGTTTTGAATTATTTACTTTTACGTTTATAATTAATGTTTCATTGTAAAAATGTTTATCAATAATATTTAACATAAGATCAATTTTATTCGTTAAGTTTTTGCAATAAAAATTAACATTTCTTTCAAAGTTTTTTGTAGAATTTATATTGAGATAATGTTCACAAATTTCATTATGTTTTTCATCAGAATATAACGTTAAATTAATAATGTTATTAATAATTTCATTAGGGTCATCTGTAATTTTTTCTGCAAATTTCATATCATGATTATATAAAAATGGTTTACCAATCAACATTGATTCTATTCCCATAATACATTCTTCTAAATCTTCTGTAATTTTCATAGAACAACATTTATCTTTCATAAATACAGAAAAATCGTCAATTTCAGTTTTTAATAATTTTATATTTTGTGGAAAAATACCCAATGAATTTATGTTATCCACACATAAATCACCATATGTATAAAATGTGTATAATGGTAATAATTCTGCAATACTAATTAATTTATCTAATGATGATAGATGTAAATCAACGAAACATGCAATATATTTCATATTAGTATTTGTAGTAATATTTGTTGGTTCAATCATATTTGATATTGGCATAGGAATATTTATATTATTGCATTGTATAACATTATATGGGTGTTCTATCATTTGTTTTGTGGTTATAATAATAACTTTAGAAAATTGTGAAAATAAAATAGTTAAATCATTTTCATATTCTGGTAAATAATCTAACATAATTAAATATTCACATGATACATTTAATCTTCGTTTTTTAATAATAAATTCTTTATCAATACATTGGCATCCAAATATTGTTTTAATTTTATAAAGTTGTTTTGGATCATTAAATGATCCAAAACATATATTATGAAACATGGATAATGTATGTGGTAAATAGTTATAATCCAAACTGGTATGTATAAAATCTTCTTTATCATTATGAATAAATCTTGCCACTTGATACATGTTGCGATGTTGTTTCTGTATATTATACTCTAATGACGTGTCTTTGTAATTATTTATTTTTGAAAATAATGTTTTAATGTTAATATTGAATTCGACATATGAATGTGTATTAGATTTCAATAATTTAGGATTAGACATATGTGTTAAAATATTTTTATTATTCACATAATAAGTTAGTATTCTAATAATTTCATAATCTGACATTTTTGAATTAATTTCAATTGTGTTATGATAAAATTTATATCTTGATTGTTGTGTCATATCTCCACAAATAACAGTTCCGCACAAAGCAATTTGTGTATATTTATCTGGCATTGTTAATGACTCGGATAAATTACCGATACATATCCATGATTCATTAATTATTTTTGCTAAATTTTCATCGGTCATTTTAGTTTTTGATTCCACAATTTTAATTTTAAATGGACATTGTTGCAATAATAATTTTAATCGATTTGTCAATGAATATATATTATCATCGACTGTTAAATATATTAGAATATCATAGTTTTTCACCAAATTCATTGGCGTGAAGATAGTATTTGATATTGGTGAATTAATCAAATAACATTTAATTTCTGGTAATCCAGTATTAATCCTGTCAAATTCTGGACAATCATTAAATCCAATAATATGATTAATATTTTGTTCTTTCAAAAAAGTTTTAAACTTTTTAATTTGAATTTCATGAGATAATAACGGATCAGTTTTTAAACACATATTTTCAAAGTCAAATATGTGATCATACATATCTGGCATTATTAATATTTTAGAATAATGTTGAATTTTTTTCATTTGAATTTTTAATTTTTCATTTGTCATTTTTGTATTTTGTAAATCCATTGAATATCCATCTATGAATAACTTTTGATATGATAACATATGATTAGTTAGATCACGAATATCAATAATATCACATTGATCATTTAAAGATTTAGCCATATTTTTTGATTTTAACAATTTAGGATTTATTAATTGTAGTTTATCATCTAAAAATGTTATAAATGCATATTTTGAACATGGTTCATATGTATAATCTATTGATAATGCATTATCAAGTTCTAAATTAGTTTTGGCATATATTAATTGATGATATTTACATAAATTCATATAATTTTTATACGGAATGTTTTTAATATATTTAAATAAAAATAAATTAGGATCATTTTCCAATGCATTAAATTTAATTTTTGGATCGCAATTGTCAATTTCAATAAAATTTTGCCATTTATTTAAATTCAACAATGTATATTTGTATGATATAAATTTTGATATTTCTATTGAATCATCAATAATTGTTATTAAATTTGAATCTAAAATTCCACCAATAATATTTTTAGTTTTATACATTTCTGCATTAGTTTTATCAAACTTTTCGCATATATTTTTCACATAATTTAATGGCATAAAATATGATAAATCTGAAATTGTTATTAAAAAAGGATAAAACATTTTACTAAATTCCACATATTTTTGTTTTGCATTTGTTTTTAAAACTTGTGTATCGTCAATATAATGAAAATTAGATTTATTAATTTTTTTACAAAACATTAATTCATCATGTGTATTGCATGTTACAATAAGATTATCTTCTCTTTGTAAAATTACATTAATATTATTAATAATTGTATTATCCTTTTTAAAATCCGTTATGGATGGAATAATAATGCATTTATTTTTGGGCATTTCTTCATTTATATATCTATGCATAGATTTAGAAATAATTAGTTTTTTGTTTTGATAATTTGAATGAATATAATTTACTTTATTTCGAATAATTTCTATTGTTGGATCACATAAAATAGTATTTGGAAAGTTACTGTCCGAAATAACAGGTAAACCCAATAAACCTAAATGTTCCATAAAATCAACAGTTCCATTATTAAATAATTTAATTCCCATAAAACACGATTGATAAATTTCAACATGATTTTCAGAAATAGAAGATTTAATAATAATTTCATAATTTGATTCCAAACACAACGTTAATTTTTTAATATAATTTTTTGATTCGTTATCAGAATAATTATTCGAATCATCAAAAAGTATACGATTTGATGTAAAATTATTATCAATTTTAGCAAAAAATAGATTATCGTTCATTAATGTAAATGGAATAATTTCAGAATTAATATTACACTTTAATAATTCAATTTGTATGGTTTCGTTTGGAACATAATGTTTTACATTATTGCTGTCACGAATTTGTTGCAAATATTTTGAATTTAATAATATATTTAAATCTTCTTTATTTTTCCACAATATATATTTTTTTAAAGTTGTATCATAAGAATAATGATTCATAAAAGTATCCATATCATTTTTAGTTTTTAAATCAGTGAACAATATATTTGCAATTTTTGATGAATAATCTTGTAAATTATATTTTTCCATAATATTATTTTTGAATTTATAACCATTATCTGTATTGGCATAAATGTTATAAATACCTTTTAAAATTATTAGTGGATTATATCGTGTTTTTAACATTTCGTAAAAATAATATAATTTATCATGTTCTGTATATTTGGAAATATAAAATGAAGAATCAATTTTTCCAAAATAATAAATATTTTTTGTCATGATGTATGAGATCATTTGGGATTCAATATCAGAATTATTATTGCAACAACTATCATTATTATTTAATTGCGATACTCTAAAACATTTACAACAAATATTATTTTTATCTTTTGACATATTTAATAAAAGTTGAGAATTATCATGAGTGATTTTACAACATGAACCCATTATATTTCCATTATATTCCGTCATTTGTAAACAAATTTCATTCAAATAATTTCGATCTATAAAATAGTTGTTTTCAATTTCAATCAAAAAATCAAAATTTGCTTCATTTATCAAAACATTATTATAAATATTTTTTTGTCGAAAGTTTTTATCATTATTTAAAATATACACAGTTCCATATGATTCAAATAATTTAATACTCTCTTCATTTTTTACAACAATTTGAAACATTGTACCACAATATACCGGATCAGAAATTATATGTTGGATTTGTGTCAATGATATTTGATCATTTTCCACGTACAAAACTAGACAAAAAGAATATATCATTAATATAAAATATCGTATATATTTATATTAATGATATATTCTTTTTTGCAAAAAATATTGATATTTTTTTAAGTTAAACTTGAATTAATAGTATTAATAATGGCATTTAATACCGATGTAATATATAATAAGCGAACGATGCCATGGACAGAAAAATATAGACCGGATATGATGAGTCAAATTATTTCGCATGAAATTATTCTACGTATTCTTACTAATCAAATATACAAAAAGAATTTTCCACATGTAATTTTATATGGTCCACCTGGAACGGGCAAAACAACAACTATTTTGGCATGCGCTAGAGCAATGTTCGGACCATCATATAAATCCAATATTTTGGAATTGAATGGTTCTAATGACAGAGGCGTTAGTGTTGTAAGAAATTCTATTGATGGTTTTGCACAACATCAATTATATACAAATACAAAAAACATACAAAAATTAGTTATTCTTGACGAAGCAGATTCAATGACACATGATGCACAAATAGCACTGCAATGTGTGATAGAAAAATATACAGAAACAACAAGATTTTGTTTAATTTGTAATTATAATACAAAAATTATTAATTCATTGCATTCCTTATGTACTATTTTTAATTTTGAACCTATTCCACATGATTTACATAAAAGACATTTAGAAACAATTATGATGCATGAAGAAATGGATATTACTGATGACACAATGAATGAAATTATTACATTATCTAATGGAGATATGAGACAATCTATTAATGTGTTACAGAGTTTATCAATGGCATTTGGAAAAACCCATATAACTATGAAAATCTTATATAATAATATTAATCAAATTCCACCAAAAAGAATGAACAGAATGATTAATATGTTAATAGATGAAACAAAAGATATTAATTATATGATTAATTATTTGAAAGAACTCGAAACAAAAGAATCATTAAATATTTTGGAAATAATAAATATTATTGTGAAATATATTATCAAAAATAAAATATATGACGATTTAACTTTAGCAATGGTGTTGGTAGAATTAGAAACAATTGAACATAATATATCAGTTGGTGCATCATCTATTATTCAAATTTGTGGTATTGCTTCAGCTTTGTGCAAAGCAAATAAAAGATTATCAAATAAAAAATCATCAAAGAAAATTGCCCAAACTTAATAATGATTTTATGAAAATAATAATCCATTTTTTTATCATATATTATTATAATTTATGAATAAAATCTTTTATGATAAATACATTGATAAAACATGCAATTTGTTAATTATAAAAGATAAAACATATATACCCATCTTTGATGAAATATACAAAAGATTTATGAATTTGGAAAATAAAGTATGTGGATTCGACATGGAATTCAATAATGATAAAGAAAATGGAAGATATATTTCATTAATACAATTGGGTTTATTTATAGATGAAAAACTTTATATTATTATGCTAGATACAACGGTGGTGGTTGAGACATTATCGTATGTTAGAAAATTGTTTTCTGATACATCAATAATTAAAATTGGACACGGTACAGATTCTTTAGATGTACCGGCTATAAAAATATTATTGGGCGAAGAAGATACAATAAAATTTATTAATCGTTTATACGACACGCGTTTTTTATGTGAATACATAAATACATTAACTGGTGAAAAATTATGTAATTTATATGCAGGTTATTCGAGATTTGGAGCAATAGATAAAGAACAAATTGATTTTCTTGAGAAAAATGAAACAAAATTAGGTAAATTTTGGATGAATACCATACATATTAGTAAATTATCTAATGCATTAATATCATATGCAATGTATGATGTTGTATATTTATTTAAATTATTAATAAATATCAAATCAGAAATAAAAAAATTAAATTTAGATTACACCTTATGTGTTCATGTCACGCGCTGGATGATTTTAACACGCTTAAAGTTGACAACATTACCAAATAGTAATGAATATAATACTTATTTTTTTAATAAAGTTTCGTTATCTGAACATTTTGGATCAAATATAGATAAATATATAAAACAGGCACCAATACAATTTGCAACAATTCTCAATAATCAATTATTCAGAAAACTCATTTTTGCAATGATGAGACCATTATATTATTTAAAATTGATTTCTACACACACCGTTTATATATCCAAGAATATAAAAGTTGACAAAAACGATGATAAATTAAATAAAATAATTTTAGAAATCGACGATAAATTAATTCCATATTCTTCCATTAAAAAATTATTGGTTGATTACGGAACATTTATTGCATAAATACAATACGAGATGATACTATAATTGTCCAATATCATATATGAACATACTGTGATCGTGTTCAAATTGTATAGTATCTGTTTCAGATAGAATATATTTTTGTAACGCCATGGTACAATTTATGGGAACATCAATGTTATATGCAGAATTAAATATTTTTGCTATTTCTAACATTAATTTATATATCGACATATTGTTCAACAAAGAATAAATATTATCCGATTTGAAATAATAATTTATTATTGGACAAATTGCATTAACATGTTGATTTTCAATAATATTGGCGGGTTTTTTTAATTTAATAAGAATAGTATTTAATAAAACTATTATGTGATCATGATGTAAATGTTCGTGCCATGGACATATATTAACGGTTGTATCTGTCCATTCAAAATTATCCAATGTTATTTCATGCATTTTAAATAATTCTAATGATTCTTTATTAAAATTTAATTTATGATCTTGATATGGTTCGGCAACTATTAATGCTCCAATAATAAATTTACTTACTGCTCCAATATCCTTTATACTTAACCATTCGTTATTCATTATCCAAATTAATAATGGATCTGGCATTTCTAATGAGAAATCTGATCCAAAAAATGATAAATTTGAAAATTCATGAGTGACGATATTATAGAAATATGAGAAATCGAATTGTATATTGTGAATATGAAATGATAATTTTGCAACATCTGTTCCATGCATTGTATAAACTATATTAACTGATTTTTGAGCTTTTCTTAAATTTTGTAAATTTGTTTCAAATTCTATTTTATCCGAATCAATAATTTCATGCGAATTGTCCGAATCATCAGAAAATGTCGATTTATATTTTTTCCATGGATTATTCATTATCTTTTCAACATCCACGTGTGGAATAATTTTTGTGTCATGCATTTCATTTAAAACAGACGTAATATCATTATCTATAATTGATTTTGAATTATATTCTGTTAACCATTCGCCATTTAATTTTAATGTTTTTAAAATTATATCATATTCATATTCTTCGTCATTTAATGTAATTATAAATGTCGATGTTTCATTAATGTTTTTGAACTTTAACTTTGTGCATGGATGACTGGACAGCCAATTTAAAACCAATTTTGGAGTTTCCGAAATATCTGTAAATTTATATAGTGGAATTTGTACTTGATCCATTACCACATATTTATTAGTTATTAGTATATAATAAAGTCATTTTTTTTTAATTAAAGGGTTAAAAAAAAAGTTATATATTGTATAATGTCTCTAGAACAACAATCATTCATTGTAAAAGGCAAAACTCTTAGTGTTCGTGCACTAATCAACGAAAGTGTCATTCGAAATGTTTTTAATGAAGATCAGGTAATAATTACCAAGAGTGAAAAGGGAACTACATTTTTTGAATGCAGTGATATTACAATATCACAAAGCGTATTTGATTTATTAACCAAAAATGAGCATCATGTTTCAATTGTTTCGTATGATTTATTTTTTAGATCAAGTGATACCACAACAGAAAATGATGCAAAAGATATTTTCAAATCAATGTGTAATGAAATTAATATTATGTATTTGAGAGTCGATTCAAATGAACATACTGGAAAGTTGGTTGTTGATACATTTTCTAATTATAATTTTTTTAGACGATACACAGATGTTGAAAAAACTTTAATGTTTTTTAGTTTTAAAACAAAATCAAACCACAAAACAATCAAACAATCTACAAATACCAATGATTTATCTTTATTTTTTAGATCAAAACATATTATGAATGATGCAGATGTACCGAACATCTTAGAATCCATATGTAACGAGAAGGTTAATATTCTTTATTTGCGAATTGGTTCAAATAAACAAAGTGGAAAGATAGTTGTAAAATCCGAAGAACATTATAATTTTCTTAAAAATTATATTGATACGAATAAAAAAATTAAGTTTTCAAAATTTGTTCCTAAAACAAGGAAGACTAAAAAAGAGTCATCTGATGAAATTAATGGAATTTTAGAAGATTAAAAAATCACATAACATAATTATACATCGCATTTTTGATAGTTCGGATCTATCACAGTGTTTGATTTGTAATAATTTTCCAAATAACCATATGATATATTTTCATATAGTTGTTTTATTTTTAATGCCTTTGCTTCTGCATCACTAAAGGTATATGTCGATGATTGTTCCTTGCATTTTTTATATTGTTCCTTTTTATTTTTGTTTCCGCATCTGGCTCGAATATTTTCATATTTATAAATAACATGACTAAATATTTGCAATGGTTTATTTAATTTACGATTTACTAAATTATGCATTATAAAAAGCCAAAAACACAAACTATCCCTACCATCCAAATATGATGTAATCGGAATATATTTCATCATATTTATAAATGTATATTGACACATTAAACAAGGAATAATTTTTACATTAATTTCAAAAAATAGTTGATAATTCTTCTTATCTTCTTCAGAAAAAATATCTGGACTACCAAATGCCTTATTTTGCATTGATTCCCATTCACTGGGACCCCATTTGTCTGTTTGCATTAATATATCAATCCAAAATAAAATAATATAAAATAAATAAAAATAAATTTATCATACATAATTAATTCTTTCAATGTATTCGCTGGAATTTAAACAACAATTTGCCAAGCAAATAGTAACACACCAAATGCCAAATGACTTTTTTAAAAATGGCACACAGTAAGCTAAGTTGTCAATGGTTATGGAATTGATTAATTAACAAGTATGTTGCATTTCCAATAATAATTATTTTATATTAAAACATTATTATTATTATTTTTGAATTTTTGAATTTTTAAAAGATATTCATTATCCAATGATGATTTTAACGGATCATGATATCAAATTATTAGAACCTTATTTGACCTTATTGAGGGTAATACGTATTGAAGAATTAAAAGTTTTTTATAATATGACTAGTGAAAAATTAGCATTATTGCCTTGTATTATTGCAAAACAATATATATTGCAATGCACAAATATAACAACAAATAAAGTTTCATGTGATATTTTTACAACAATTAATTTTGTAAAATATGAATTGTTGGTTAATTGTTATAATAATGTGAAGAATGATCAATATGTATATAATCATGTAGAGAAATTAAAGAAGAAATTGTTATAAATGTATTATCAACTAATTTCAAAGAAGGTAAAATTAGAACAATTCGTAATAAATTAGATTTTAATTTTATTATTCACGTGGAATATGATGATGTAATAAATGTATTGTATGAAAACTTGAATTTGGAAATCACCAGAATTAAACTTGTAAAATGCAAAGACGAGATTGGCGATATTGAAAAAATAATCTTAGTTAATTCATTCAATATATTGTGTCCATGTTTCAATAATATCACGTTTATATCCTCTTTCAACAAGTTCTAAAATAGCCATTTCCTTATGTTTTTCTGCAGAATAATTGTCATTTATCATTAATGTTTCTTTAATTAATGCTATAATTTGTCCAATTTGTTCGGAATCAGAAATTTGAATGCTTATCAATTCGTCAAAACCATTTAAGCAATTTATAAGTCTGGACATTCTACCAGTATAACATTTACATAAAGAGTCATTAATTTCTGTATTCAATATATTCTTAATTTCATCTTTGTGTTCATTAATTTCTATTCTAGACATGACATGAATTAATAGTTCCTCAAAAGTTATTGATAATATGGAATGAACTGTTTTATCATCGATATATTCCATTAATATTTGCTTACATTGTTCTGTTAATATATTATCATTAATTATTGAGTCGTTTATATTTTGGATAATTGGTTTAATGTTTATAATATTTTGTATTGATCTCCTAATACACTCTTGAATGTTATGATTATGAACATTCTGATCATCGCTATAAATGTTTTGTGCAGAATTGTTGAGTATTCTTTGTAAGTTTGGTGCAATATAATCTATTGGATTGTTATGATATCTGATTTCTCTAATATTTCTTGTGTGCAACAATACAAGTTGTGTTAAATTATTGTGAGAACAATCTAATTCTTGTAAATTAGGTAAATCCAATTTATCCAGTTGTGTTAAATTATTATTATAACAATCTAATTCTTGCAAATTAGGTAAATCCAATTTATCCAGTTGTGTTAACTTATTATTATAACAATTCAATTCTTGCAAATTAGGTAAATCCAATTTATCCAGTTGTGTTAAATTATTATGAGAACAATATAATTTTTGTAAATTAGGTAAATCCAATTTATCCAGTTGTGTTAAATTATTATTAGAACATTTCAATATTTGCAAATTAGGTAAATCCAATTTATCCAGTTGTGTTAACTTATTATTATAACAATTCAATTTTTGCAAATTAGGTAAATCCAATTTATCCAGTTGTGTTAACTTATTATTATAACAATATAATTCTTGTAAATTAGGTAAATCCAATATATCCAGTTGTGTTAAATTATTATTAGAACAATTCAATTTTTGCAAATTAGGTAAATCCAATTTATCCAGTTGTGTTAACTTATTATAAGAACAATCTAATTCTTGCAAATTAGGTAAATCCAATTTATCCAGTTGTGTTAACTTATTATTACAACAATGTAATTTTTGCAAATTAGGTAAATCCAATATATCCAGTTGTGTTAAATTATTATCACCACAATATAATTCTTGCAAATTAGGTAAATCCAATTTATCCAGTTGTGTTAAATTATTATTAGAACAATCTAATTTTTGCAAATTAGGTAAATTATTTATAATATCAACTTGAGTAAATTCGGTCATCATATTTAAGTTTTGAATTCTTAATATAATAATATCTTCATTCACTGGATATCCATTTTGTGTCCATTTAATATAGTCTTTGCTATTCCATTCAGTCATTACGAAATTTATATAATAACGGTTAATAAAGAAATTTTCATTTTTTAATGATTATATAATATTTTATTCAATATATTGTGTCCATGTTTCAATAATATCACGTTTATAGCCTCTTTCAACAAGTTCTAAAATAGCTATTTCCTTATGTTTTTCTGCAGAATAATTGTCATTTATCATTAATGTTTCTTTAATTAATGCTATAATTTGTCCAATTTGTTCGGAATCAGAAATTTGAATGCTTATCAATTCGTCAAAACCATTTAAGCAATTTATAAGTCTGGACATTCTACCAGTGTGACATTTACATAAAGAGTCATTAATTTCTGTATTCAATATATTCTTAATTTCATCTTTGTGTTCATTAATTTCT
>Ga0308002_1000639_pt1 | contig 12500 bp, 11 predicted proteins | sample Neamet34_FD_203148 | JGI IMG/M metagenome (GOLD analysis project Ga0308002, IMG submission 203148) | Marine microbial communities from water near the shore, Antarctic Ocean - #34 | ecosystem: Environmental > Aquatic > Marine > Unclassified | place: Southern Ocean | collected 2014-06-06
ACAGTCGATTTTTGTCTATTAAATTATGGAGGGATTAGAGCTACACTACCGAAAGGACCAATTACGAGAAAGAACATTTTCCAATTAATGCCTTTTGAAAATGAGTTAGTTATCGTGGAAATTCCAGATTCTAGTTTTACAAAAGCATTAAATTATTTAAAAATTAGTGGTGGACATCCAATAAGTAATCTTCAAGTAACTATTACAGACAACCAAATTTCTCACTCCTTACCACACAAAAAAACGGTTCGTATAGTAACATCCGATTATTTAGCAAATGGAGGCGACAAAATGTACTTTTTTTCTGATTCACTCTCTATGCTTAAAACTAACTTGAAAATTAGAGATGTTCTTTTATCAGAATGCAAATCCATAGATACATTAATTACTAGCATCGATAATCGTTTTGTTTATGAGCAATAGAAGGAAATTCATTCAACAAATAGCAAGTGTAAGTGCAATAGGTTTATTAAAACCTACAGAACTATTAGCCGCAAATAGTACAGAACATTTATGCATAATGCATACCAACGATGTTCACAGTCATATAGAACCATTTCCATTGAATCATAAAAAATACCCAGGAATGGGTGGTGTTGCAAAGCGAGCAAAACTTATAAATAAAATACGTTCTGAAGTTACACACACTCTTTTACTTGATGCGGGAGATATGTTTCAAGGGACTCCCTATTTTAACTATTACGGTGGAGAATTAGAGTTTAAATTAATGAACGCTATGAAGTATGATGCTGCGACCATCGGTAATCACGATTTTGACAATGGTATTGACGGATTAGCTAAACAAGCTAAAATTGCAAAATTCAAACTTCTAAGTGCAAATTATAATTTTGAGAATACACCAATGAAAGGTTTAACAAAACCATATCATATATTTAATAAAGGGAAATTTAAGATTGGCGTATTTGGATTAGGCGTAGAATTGAAAGGCTTGGTTGACCCAAAGATGTATGGAAAAACAATACATAATGACCCAATAAAAGTAGCCATAAAATTAAGCGAATACTTACGAAATACAAAGGGCTGTAATTTGATCATTTGCCTCTCTCATTTAGGGCTTAAATACAGCACTAATCAAGTGTCTGACTTAGTGCTTGCCGAGCAGTGTTCGGAGATTGATATTGTACTAGGTGGTCATACCCACTCTTTTTTAGAAAAACCTATTGAAATTCCTTCGAATTCGGGTAAAATTACTTATGTATCTCAGGTAGGATGGGCTGGAATAAAGCTAGGTAGAATCGATGTTTATGGTGATTCTGAACCTAATACCTTAACAATTAACACACAAACAGAGAGTATATAGAGATGATTACACGAATAGTCTCTCTAGATAGGGAAAACAAAGTTATAATACAATAGGCATTTCATTTTTTTCTTAACTATTTTGTTCACAAATTTGCAGTAAGAAAAGAACGAAAGTTTAAGCCCCTAAAAAAATAAATGTACAACCCTAAATACTGCATTTACAATTGATGAAAAATACACCCGAAAACATTTGGAATAACTGTCTTGAGTTTATCAAGGACAATATATCTGAACAAAGCTTTAAGACTTGGTTCATGCCTATTCGTCCAATAAAATTAAAAGGTCAGATTTTACACATTCAAGTCCCTAGTAAATTCTTTTACGAATGGATTGAAGAACATTATATTAAATTATTAAAAACCGCTGTTGGAAGAGAATTAGGTGAAGATGCCAAATTGGTCTATTCTATTGTAATGGAAAATACCTACGGAAATTCCAATCCTTATACAGTAAAAATACCGAGTAATAATAGACCTCCATTAAACAACCCTAGAGTTGCAGTACCTATAGAAGTTGCAGCTGCAGGAGTAAAAAACCCTTTTGTAATTCCCGGATTAAAAAAGGTAACTATTGAATCTCAACTTAACCCTAACTATACCTTCGAGAATTTTATTGAAGGTGATTGTAATAGATTAGCACGTGCTGCAGGTTATGCTGTAGGTAACAATCCAGGTGGAACTTCATTTAACCCACTATTGTTATATGGTGGAGTTGGTTTAGGAAAAACGCACTTAGCTCATTCTATTGGAATTGAGATTAAAGATCGTTATCCAGAAAAAACCGTTTTATATGTTTCAGCAGAAAAGTTTACACAACAGTTTATAGACTCTATACGTAGGAATTCTAGAAATGATTTTGTTCACTTTTATCAAATGATTGATGTTTTAATTATTGACGATATTCAATTTTTTGCAGGAAAGGAAAAGACGCAAGATGTATTCTTCCATATATTCAATCACCTACACCAACAAGGAAAACAACTGATCCTTACTTCCGACAGAGCTCCAGTAGATCTTCAAGGAATGGAACAAAGAGTACTTTCTCGTTTTAAATGGGGTTTATCTGCTGATTTACAAAAGCCAAGTTTACAAACAAGAATCGCTATTTTAAAGAAAAAGCTATATTCTGATGGTATTGAAATGCCGGAAGAAGTTATAGAATATCTTGCCTATAGTATAACCTCTAATGTAAGAGAGTTAGAAGGAGCTTTAATTTCATTATTGGCTCAATCTTCTCTAAACAAAAGAGAGATAAACATGAGTTTAGCGAAAGAGATGATCGATCGTTTTGTAAAAAATACAACTCGTGAAGTTTCTATAGATTATATACAAAAAGTGGTTTGCGATTACTTTGAGCTTACACTTGAGGTCTTAAATTCAAAAACTAGAAAAAGAAGAATTGTTCAAGCACGACAGCTTGCAATGTTTTTCTCTAAAAAGCTCACCAAATCGTCTTTAGCTAGTATTGGTGCACAATGTGGTGGAAAAGATCATGCTACTGTATTACATGCCTGTAAAACGGTTAATAACCTAGCTGACACAGACAAGCAGTTTAGGGTTTATGTAGACGACCTGAAGAAGAAATTAGAATTGCAACAACTATAATTTAAAAGCAGGATATAATCCTGCTTTTTTTTTGCTTATGAAACAGAAAACAATCTTAATGGTATGCTTAGGGAACATTTGTAGATCTCCTCTTGCAGAAGGGATACTAGCCTATAAATGCTCGCATCTTCCTGTAGTGGTAGATTCTGCAGGAACCTCGGCTCACCATATCGGAGAAGGCCCCGACCATAGATCTGTTCATATAGCAACAATAAACGGGATAGATATAGGAGATCAAAGAGCAAGGAAATTAATGAAATCTGACCTAGAAGACTTTGATATAATTTTCGCGATGGATAGCGCCAACTACAACAATATAGTAAAACTAGCAACCAGAGAAGAAGACAAAAGCAAAGTACGTTTAATATTAAACGAATCTATGCCAGGGCAAAACAAAGCTGTACCAGACCCTTATTATGGAGGAGATCAAGGATTCGAAAATGTGTACAGTTTATTGAATGCAGCTTGTGAAGAAATAAAAGATGAACTAGAAAAAGAATTCGATGTCTAAAGGTATACTATACATGATTCCTACAACACTTGGAGAAAGTGATGTGACAAAGGTTTTACCACTTTCAGTAAAAGAAACCATCCATAAATTAGACGAATTTATAGTTGAAAATAGCAAGTCAGCACGCGCATTTTTGAAACTAATGGAAATCCCCGTTCCACAAGAAAAACTAATACTTCATGAGCTAAATAAACATACAGATGCTCAAGAGCTACATTCGTTTTTAACAAATTGTAGAAATGGTAAAAATATAGGATTAATTTCTGATGCTGGTTGCCCAGGAGTAGCAGACCCAGGAGCCGAAATAGCTAACATAGCACATAGAGAAGATATAAAAATAATTCCATTGGTAGGTCCTTCTTCTATTCTACTGTCATTAATGGCCAGTGGAATGAATGGTCAATCGTTTGCATTTAATGGGTATTTACCAATTGATAAATCGGATATAAAAAAGAAGCTAAAGGATTTAGAACGTATTTCTAGAACTAATGATCAAACACAATTATTTATTGAGACTCCTTATAGAAACAATAAATTAATAGAAACGCTTTACCAAAGCCTACAAGGCACAACAAAATTATGTATTGCCTGCGATATAAGCCTAAAAACAGAATATATTAAAACGAGAACCATAGCTGAATGGAAAAAAACAGCAAAACCAGAGCTTCATAAAAGGCCCTGTATATTCTTAATACATGCACAATAACTATGCGCTATAAGTAGGGATATCTTTAAGGAAGTTGTAACATTTATTTTCGTGATCCATCACACAAACATAATGTTGAAGTCCGTTAGTTACAATTAAAAACTCGGTTTTTAGAGTAAGATTATAACGCGCGATTTGGTCAAATGTAACTTGAGATATTTTTATAGAAGGGGCTTTACACTCAACAATAACGCTAGGTTTCCCTTTGGTGTTAAACATTACAATATCACAACGTTTTTTGGTATTTAATACATCAATCCCCATCTCTATAGCCATTAGAGAGGCTGGGTATTTTTTTTCGTGTATTAAAAATTGAATGAAATTTTGACGTACCCATTCCTCAGGCGTTTTTACTAAATATTTTTTCCTGATAGGATCGAAAATATAAGTTTTCTGTCCATCAGTTTTGAGTTTTAAAGAATAATTTGGTAAATTGAGAGCCTGCATAAAATTGAAATGTTAAACGAAGATACATTAAACTACAAAATCAAATTAACGAATATGAAAAATAAAGAAGAAATAGTTAAAAATTGGCTTCCTCGATATACTGGAATACAAATATCTGAAATGAGCGATTATGTATTACTTACCAATTTTCAACATTATTTAAATGAATTTGCTTCAATTCACAATTGTGAAATTAACGGCCTAGACAAAGCCATGCCTAACGCAACTGCTAAAGGAGTAACCATGATAAACTTTAGTATGGGCTCTGCAAATGCAGCAACCATTATGGATTTACTAAGTGCAACAAAACCAAAAGCAGTTATATTTTTGGGGAAATGTGGTGGCTTGAAAAAGAAAAATGAGCTTGGAGACCTTATACTGCCTATAGCAGCTATTAGAGGAGAAGGAACTTCTGATGATTACTTCCCGCCAGAAGTACCAGCACTTCCTTCCTTCGCATTACAAAAGGCAATTTCTACAACCATAAGAAACCACGAAAGAGATTATTGGACCGGAACAATATTTACAACAAACAGAAGAGTTTGGGAACACGATGAAGAATTCAAAAATTATTTAAGAGAAACTAGATGTATGGGAATAGATATGGAAACCGCCACCCTATTTACAGTCGGTTTTGCAAATCATATTCCATGTGGTGCTCTACTTTTAGTATCCGATCAACCGATGGTTCCAGAAGGAGTAAAAACATCGGAAAGTGATAAAAAGGTAACCCAAGAATACGTTAAAGACCATATTCAAATAGGTATAGATGCTTTAATGGAATTGAAAAATAATGGACTTACTGTAAAGCACTTAAAATTTGATTAGTAACAGAGTTTGTAAATAAGCTCTTTTAATAAATCTGCTTGCGAGGTAGATGGATTATTATACCCTTTAGACTTCATATCTGCCTCGCGAAGTAGATCTAAAGCACCTACAGCCTTTTTTAAATTATAGGTCTGTGCTGCTTTTTGATAATCTTTTACAAAATAAGGATTTACGCCTAAACTTTTGGCAACAGCTTGTGGGTTTTTATCTTTTAAAGAATGGAAAATCAACACCTTACTAAATAAGTTATATAAAACAGATAAAGTAACTACAATTGGGTTGTTTCTAGGATTCGATTCAAAATACTTGATAATTCTATTTGCCTTAAAAACATCTTTATTCATCACTGCATTTTGCAATTCAAAATTATTATAGTCTTTACTTATCCCGATATTTTCTTCCACAAGCTTTGCATTAATTTCAGTTCCTTTTGGAGCTAAAATACAGAGCTTGTTTAATTCCCCTGCAATTTTAGATAAATCTGTACCCAAAAATTCAGTAAGCATTGCAGAAGCTTTATTTCCTATGGTATAATCTTTTACTCTTAAATACCCTTTAATCCATTCTGGAATTTTGTTTTCGTAGAGTTTATTACTCTCAAAATAAATTCCATTTTTTTGGATACTTTTATAAAGAGCCTTTCTCTTGTCGATTTTCTTACCTCTGTAACACAAAACTAAAACCGTAGAGCTTAAAGGTTGATCTAAATAAGATTTAAGTTCTTCAATTTTCTTAAGATCTTGTGCTTCTTTAACAATAATGACAGTATTTTCTGACATCATAGGAAATTGTTTGGCAGCAGAAATTAAAGAGCCAATCTCTACATCTCTACCGTACATAACAGTTTGATTAAAACTTTTCTCAGATTCATTGAGAACAGAAGCTTCAATATAATCACTTAATAAATCGATATAAAAAGTCTCTTCTCCAGCTAAAAAATATATTGGACTGTACTTCTTGGATTTTAAATCTGCTAAAACCTGTTCGTGTGTCATGAGCTATAATTAAATCGAATAATTTAGATTTACGGTAATTATTTACTAGAAAACTGTGTTGCTATAGACAAAAATAAATACAACAAAACCAACAAAGGTATAGCCGCAAATTGCAACATAAATAATAAAACTACAGACAAGCCGATAAAAGAAAAACGCAGCTTATTATCTGCAAAACGCAAATTCTTAAATTTAAAAGCAAATAAAGGAATTTCAGAAACCATAGCAAACGACATAAGAACAGTCAACAAAATTAGAAGTTCGGGAATTGCGATCCAAGAATTCAGAAAATGATCTGGTTGGAAATGGCTTATCAATGGAAAAGAAATAAAAAACAAAGTATTTGCAGGAGTGTTTAAACCAATAAAGCCATCGGTCTGTCTTACATCGATATTAAACTTAGCCAAACGATAAGCAGACAAAGCAGGAATTAAAAGTGCAATAAATGAGTAAGAACTCATAGAACTAGCTTCTAATAAATGAAAAACCACAGAACCTGGAACAACTCCAAAACTTACCATATCTGCAAGAGAATCTAATTCTCTACCCATAGGACCAGACACTTTCAACAGTCTAGCCACGGCACCATCCATAAAATCAAAGATAGCAGACAAGCCAATTAAATAGGCTGCAAAGACTAAATTATTATGAAAAGTAAAGTACAAAGCAATACAACCACAAATAAGATTTGAGATTGTTAGTAGGTTTGGAATGAGTTTTAGCATCGGAAACTTATATTTGTAACAAATAAAAGCAATTTATTGCAATCAACTCTATAAAATGAAATTTGTAAAGCATATTCTTATCTGTCTTTTAACAGTCGTATTATTTTATATCTCTTGGCTACCTCAGTCCTTGCCCGGATTTATATTTATAGCCTTTGTTCCTGTACTTTATGTGCTTTTCAATTTCAAGCCTTTATTTGGAAAATATTCGAATATTTATTTATTTGTATTACTTTTTTGCACCTTTTTTAGTTTAAACTTCCTATTAACTTCTTGGCTTATATACGCCCATTGGTTCGGAGGAATTTTAGCTTCTATAGTTAATGGCTTTCTAATGGCTCTGGTTAGCTTTTCGATTTACAAAATCAAAGTAAAATTAGGCGATAAGCAGGCTTATTTTGCATTTCCTATTATTTGGTTGGCTTTCGAATACCTTCACCTAAATTGGGATTTAACTTGGCCTTGGATGAGCTTAGGTAACGTGTTTGCTGAGCAGCCGAATTGGGTACAGTGGTATGAATATACAGGCGTTTTGGGTGGTTCTTTCTGGGTGCTTATTGTAAACGTACTCCTTTATTTTATCTTAAATAAAATACTGAACAAGGAAGCTTTTGTAAAACCTATTATCTTTTGCATTCTATTTATTGTAACGCCTTTTGTTCTATCAAATAAAACAATTTCAAATACTAATTATTTAGTAGGCGATGAAGTGGCTATTGTGATTGTACAACCCAATTATGAGCCACACAAGGTGAAATTTACGATTCCACAAGAAGTACAATTACAAGAAGTAGAAAAATTAATCCAAGCATCACTTTTAAAAAAACCTGATTTAATTGTTCTACCCGAAACATTTATTACCGATTGGATTTGGGAATCTAGATTAGAAACCTCCGCACCAGTTTTAAGATTAAAATCGTGGTTAGACAAAACGCCAAAAACACAAATTCTAACTGGAGCATCAACAGGGAAAGTTCTGAGCGATGATCAAGCCTCAAAAAAGACCGCTCGAAAAAGTAGAAATGGTACTATTTACGAGGTTTTTAATTCTGCCTTACTCCTATCTGCAGAAAACCCCACTCAAGTATTTCACAAATCTAAGCTTGTTCCAGGAGCTGAAATGACGCCATTCTCTTCAATTTTAAAACCTGTGTTCGATAAGTTTCCTGTTAAACTAGGAGGTACAATTGGGAATTTTGGAACCAACGATACGCTACAAAACTTTAGTACATACCAAGGCGACTTCACTCCAATTATCTGCTACGAATCTGTATTTGGTGAATATGTAAGCAGCTTTAATTCCTTAGGCTCTAGTTGGATATGCATTATTACAAACGATGGATGGTGGGGAGATACTTTCGGACATCAACAGCATAATTCGTATGCTAGACTAAGAGCAATAGAAAATAGAAAATACGTAGTTCGTTCTGCCAATACTGGAATAAGTTCGGTGATAAATCCATTAGGAATGGTGGAACAATTTTTGCCTTATGGAGAAAGTGGAATTATAGAGGCTACCATTACTAAATCTCATAAAATTACTTTTTATGCAAAACATGGAGATTATATCGGTAGATTAGCTTCTTTTTTAACTATTATTTATTTTTTACAACTGATTATCAGTAGCTTAAAAACAAAAAATCCAGATTTAAATTAGTATGAAATTCATAATTAAAACTAGTATTGTAACGCTCCTTCTTTTATCGCTTAATTCATGCGTAAAAGACGAGCCTAAGAACCCTCATAACTGTGCAGCTCCATTGGTCATAGAGTTTTCTTCGGCGATAGCAAACCAGCCCTTAGAATTACAAAACACCTTATACAGCGATTATTTAGGTAGAAATTATAAAGTTGAATTACTAAAATTTTATTTATCTAATTGGGCATTAGAAAAGGAAAATGGAGAGCTTATTTCGATAGACCAAATAAACTTACTAGACTTTTCTTTGGAAGGAAGACAAAACCTAGAAACTGAAATTGATACTGGAACCTATGTAAACCTACATTTTGGTGTTGGTTTAGATTCACTTACCAACTCCTCGGATCCAGCGGATTTCGAAAATACACATCCATTGAGTATTTCACAAAACACTTATTGGACTTGGGCTACAAAGTATAAATTCTTTATGTTAGAAGGACGTGTAGATGCTACAGGAGAAGAAGATCCAAATCAAATATTCTCGTATCACACAGGTGATAATACTTCCTATAGAGAGATTTCTATTCCTTTAAATAATCTTTATTTAGACTCTACTGGCGATAGTTTAAGATTACAATTAGACCTCGATAAACTAATCAATGGAGATTTTGGTACGATTGATTTTGTAAGTACACCCAACTCTCATTCTCTAGACGAAATTTCTGAGAAAATCTCAAATAATTTAGTTAGTTCTTTTTCAATTTACTAAAAAATTGAAAGATATATTACAAGCATAAATTATATAAGCTAAAGGTCTAACAAATTAGATTGAAGGATAAATTTGTTAAATTAGCCCTTTAATCAGCATTTTTGACAACTAATTAGTACCAACAACAACATCCATTTAGAAGTAATTTTCTTCTCGAGGTGAAACAAAATTTAAATTATGAAAAAAGGATACTTAATTCTACTACTTTTTGCTTTTGCATTTAATGGCTTTGCAACCGACACAACTACTGTAAGAATTCACGATCATACAGATATGACCTGGTATGGGAATTATGATGAATGGGGCGTTTTACCACATACTAACAATGATTACAGAAAAGTTTACTTACACTACACAATGGGTTGTGCCACTGGAGGTTGTTCCGATTGGGATTATACAACACAAATTTTACTTAGACACCGAACAGGAGAAATTGATTCTACACTCCAACAATCGCCAACATTTACGGTAAATGGAACGATTGAAGATTCCCTAGTATTTTCGGACAGTACTTTTGTTCACTTTTGGGATTCAATTACCGAATCTGTGGACTCTACACTTTCTAACTCTTACGAAATAATTCAGTACACAAATCCAGAAAGCCCAACTATGGCAACCGATACACTTATCGGGTTTGAATCTGGATTTTATAATATGGAATTTGACTCCGCTGGAAATGTGATCGATTCTTTTTATGTTGCTGCTACAGATACTTTAGGACTTGATTATTATAACTGGCATCAAGTTTACGATGTAATTGAGAACTATGAATTAGCTCGTGTTATTACTCCTTACGGTAGTGGTTTATCAAATGATTGGGAATTTACAACGACTTTTGATGTGACCGATTTTGCAAGTATTTTAAGTGATTCAGTGGAAATAAGATGTCATTATAGTGGTTGGTCTTCTGGATTTAGTGCTACACTAGACTTTGAATTTATTGAAGGTATTCCTGCTAGAGATGTCGTAGAAGTTGAGAATATTTATAGTGGCGGATACAATTATAATAGTTCAGCTGATTTTGAGGCAAACCAACTAGTTCCTAAAAAATTCTTAATTGATCCTACAACTACTTCTGCTTTAGTTAAGATGTCTTCTACAGGTCATGGTTTTGATAACAATCAATCTGCTGCAGAATTTAAGCCTATTAATTATTATGTGAAAATTGATGGAATTCAAACACACACTCAATACAATTGGGATAACAATTGTGGAGAAAATCCAATTTATCCACAAGGAGGAACTTGGATTTACGATAGAGCAAATTGGTGTCCTGGTAAAAGATCTCAAGCATTCGACCACGAAATTACACCTTATATAACTTCTGGAGATTCTGTAGAAGTTAATATCGACTTTCAAGCTTATACTTGGAGCGGAACACAAACTCCTTCTTATATTGTAGAAAGTCAATTGTTCCAATATAAAGATCCTAATTTCGAAAATTCAGCTGAAATTATCGACATTATAAAACCCTCACTAAAAGATGAGCACAGCCGTAAAAATCCAATTTGCGGGAAACCACTTATTGTTATTAAGAATTATGGAAGCAATGCTCTTACCACTCTAGACATTGAATATAACGTGCTTGGCGGAACATCAAATACTTTTAACTGGGTAGGGAATCTAGCTTTTAATCAAACTGAAGAAGTGGAACTCCCGAACCTAGCAAACTGGAATGGTACAGAAAACACTTTTAAGGTAACGATTAAATCTCCTAACGGACAAGCTGATGAGTACATTGCAAACAACAGTATGGAATCTGCATTTGAGCCTGTACCAGACTATCCTGAAACATTTGCACTTTGGGTAGCTACAAACGATGGTATGATTAATACCTCTACACAGGTATCGGAATCATCTTGGGATTTTTATAATGCAGATGGAGCTGCTGTTTATTCTAGCGGAAACCTTTATGCAGACAATCAATACATCGACACTTTAACTTTTAGCCCTGGTTGTTATACTTTTGCATTAGAAGATTCTGATAAAGACGGCTTAAAATTTTGGGCTAATAATGATGGTAATGGTGCCGTAAAATTCCGCAAAATTGCTGGTCAATGGTTAAAGAGCTTTAATGCTGATTTTGGAACAAATATTATTCATCAGTTTACAATCGATCAGCTTATAAATATTACAGAGATTTCTGAAGGTGGTTTTGATATCTTCCCAAATCCAGCAAAAAATCAAATTACTATCAGTGTATCGCAAATTACTGAAGTAGATATAGCATACGTAATTTTCAATAGTTTGGGTGAAGAGCTGGAAAGAATAGTAAGAAAAAACTTTACCAATGGTGCTGAAACATTTAACACAAGTACTTATTCTCCTGGTATTTATTACTGTAAAGTTTTAACTAACAACACAGAGCAAGTTCGTAAATTTGTTATCCTCGAATAAGAAATAAACACACTAAAATTGAAGCTCTCCAATTAGGAGGGCTTTTTTTTGTCCAATAAATTCTGTAAATTAAGGGCTAATTTAAGAATAGAAGATATGTTAGTAAAAATCTACGGTAGTGCCGTTAATGGCATTGGGGCAACAACAATTACAATAGAAGTTAATATTGCTAGAGGAGCCAAATTTATTTTAGTAGGCCTACCAGACAATGCAGTAAAAGAATCCAAAGAACGTATTCATGTAGCAATGTACAACCAAGGTTATAGATGGCCTGGCTATAAAGTTGTGGTAAATATGTCGCCAGCGGATATTCGAAAAGAAGGATCTGCTTATGACTTACCCATAGCAATGGGCGTTTTAGTAGGTTCAAAACAATTAGTTACTGAAGACATTTCCTCGTATGTAATAATGGGAGAAGTATCGCTAGACGGTACTATACAACCCATAAAAGGAGCATTGCCCATAGCTATACAAGCACGTAAAGAAGGATTTAAAGGATTACTAGTTCCTGCAGAAAACGCCAAAGAAGCTGCCATTGTAGATGGACTAAAAGTAT
>Ga0308002_1000641_pt1 | contig 12465 bp, 1 predicted proteins | sample Neamet34_FD_203148 | JGI IMG/M metagenome (GOLD analysis project Ga0308002, IMG submission 203148) | Marine microbial communities from water near the shore, Antarctic Ocean - #34 | ecosystem: Environmental > Aquatic > Marine > Unclassified | place: Southern Ocean | collected 2014-06-06
TGAATCTGTTAAAGTAGCTGCGTTATTTAAAGAAGTAGTTAAGTCAATTTCTAATTGTTCATTTGTAGAGTTTACAGCAACTAAAGAACTCGTTAAGTTTGTATTTTCAGTTTCTAATAATACGATACTTGAAGATTGTTGCGTACTTAAAGCGGATAAGTCGTCAACCGTATTTGTTAAATTAGCTGCATTGTTTAAAGACGCCGTTAAGTCAATTTCTAATTGTGTGTTTGTAGAATTTACAGAAACTAATGAACTCGTTAAGTTTGTGTTTTCAGTTTCTAATAATACAATACTTGAAGATTGTAGCGTACTTAAAGCGGATAAGTCATCAACTGTATTAGTTAAATTTGCTGCGTTATTTAAAGAGGCTGTTAAGTCTATTTCTAAATCAGCAACTGTACTGTTTTGCAATTCAATTTCTGTATTTAACACCAAAATAGAATCGGACTGCTCACCATTAAAATAAGATAAGTCAGTAACTGAATCTGTTAAAGTAGCTGCGTTATTTAAAGAGGCTGTTAAGTCAATTTCCAATTGTGTGTTTGTAGAATTTACAGCAACTAATGAACTCGTTAAAGTTGTGTTTTCAGTTTCTAATAATACAATACTTGAAGATTGTTGCGTACTTAAAGCCGATAAGTCGTCAACTGTATTTGTTAGATTAGCTGCATTGTCTAAAGACTCCGTTAAGTCAATTTCCAACTGGGTATTGGTAGCATTCACAGCACCTAATGAACTCGTTAAAGTTGTGTTTTCAGTTTCTAATAATACGATACTTGAAGATTGTTGCGTACTTAAAGCGGATAAGTCATCAACTGTATTAGTTAAATTTGCTGCGTTATTTAAAGACTCTGTTAAAGCAATGTCTAATTGGGTATTGGTAGAATTTACAGCAACTAAAGAACTCGTTAAAGTTGTGTTTTCAGTTTCTAATAAAACGATACTTGAAGATTGTTGCGTACTTAAAGCGGATAAGTCATCAACTGTATTAGTTAAATTTGCTGCGTTATTTAAAGACTCTGTTAAATCAATTTCCAATTGTGTATTCGTAGAATTTACAGCAACTAATGAACTCGTTAAGTTTGTGTTTTCAGTTTCTAATAATTCGATACTTGAAGATTGTTGCGAGCTTAAAGCGGACAAGTCTTCAACTGTATTTGTTAAAGTAGCTGCGTTATTTAAAGACGTGGTTAAGTCGATTTCTAATTGTGTATTAGTAGAATTTACAGCAACTAATGAACTCGTTAAATTTGTATTTTCATTTTCTAATAATGCGATACTTGAAGATTGTTGTGTGTTTAAAGCAGATAAGTCGTCAACTGAATCTGCTAAAGTAGCTGCGTTATTTAAAGACTCGGTTAAGTCGATTTCCAATTCTGTATTTGTAGAATTTACAGCAACTAAAGAACTCGTTAAAGTTGTGTTTTCATTTTCTAATAAAACAATACTTGAAGATTGCTCATTGCTTAAAGCAGACAAGTCAGCAACTGAATCTGTTAAATTAGCTGCGTTATTTAAAGAGGCTGTTAAATCAATTTCCAATTGTGTGTTTGTAGAATTTACAGCAACTAAAGAACTTGTTAAGTTTGTGTTTTCAGTTTCTAATAATCCGATACTTGAAGATTGTTGCGTATTTAAATCGGATAAGTCAGCAACTGTATTAGTTAAATTTGCTGCGTTGTTTAAAGACTCCGTTAAGTCAATTTCCAATTGGGTATTTGTAGAATTCACAGCAACTAAAGAACTCGTTAAGTTTGTGTTTTCATTTTCTAATAATTCAATACTTGAAGATTGTTGCGAGCTTAAAGCAGATAAATCGTCAACTGTATTTGTTAAATTGGCTGCGTTATTTAAAGATTCTGTTAAGTCAAATTCTAATAATTCAATATTTGAGGATTGTTGCATACTTAAAGCAGATATGCCGTCAACTAAATCTGTTAAATTAGCTGCGTTATTTAAAGACTCCGTTAAGTCGATTTCTAATTGGGAATTTGTACTATTCAATGATTCAATTGAATACAGTAAATTAGTATTCGTAGATTCAAGATTACTTACTGTAGTTGTAAGAGACTGGTTGTTATTCGTTAGACTAGACACCTGAGTCGTTAATCCGATATTCAAAGTTTCTAAATTACCAACAGCCAACTGTGAGCTATTAAAGGCTTCTTCCCAACTGATACAAGAGCTATCATCGGTATTTGCCGAGGCATTATAGTTTGATACAGTAGAATCTAAACAACCATCCACTACAGCTATACAGGTATTATTTGACGTATTAGCCAGAGCATCGTAGTTAAATGAAGTTGTATTCATGCAACCAAAGTAAATCTCTGTGTTACATGTACCATCATCATTTGTAGCGTTTTCGTTGTATTCTAAATAGGTATTATTAGTACAACCACTTATAAAGGTGCCCACACTAAAAACATGAGGACTACTAATAGATCCTAAGGTGGTATTGGCATTAAACTCTAGGTTGTTTGGCAACAACAGTAGACTTCCAGTTTCGGCGAGGTAAACATATACATCATAAACAGAAATATACGAATTAGAGTAAACGGTTAAAAAAGCATAATTCCCATAATTAGGAATACTTACATCAAAATTAGCTTCTCCAACAATTTCATTACCGTCTTTAATTATTAATTTATTATTGGCGTCGGTAGAAAAGCTACCATTTACTTGTAGTTTTGCTGTTAGCGACATGGTAAACTCATAATCGGCTGGATTGATTTGAGCTTGTCCTTGTTGCGAAATAAGGAGAATGAGGAGAAGCATTGCTCCTCCCCATCCACTTACAAATGATTGTATCTTTTTCATAAGCCCCACAATTAAGATTTAACAATCATTTTCTTATATAAATTCTCACCAACGATTACTTCAATAAAGTAAACACCCTTAGCTAGATTATCTCCTTCTATTTGAAGCTTTTGTATTCCTGTATTCATAAGAGATTTCGATATTGTTTTAACAAACCTACCCATTACATCGTAAAGTTGAATCTCTACTTTAGCACTTTCATCAAGTGTGAACGATAAATCAAACACAGTAGAAAATGGGTTTGGATAAATACTTAAGTCGAAGAATACTTCTAAGTCTTGTGCCTCCACATTTATATTAATTGGATAAGGATTATCTAAAGTACCTATCAATTTATCTGACTCAAACTCTAAAACATTCTCTGCTCTATAAACCTTATCCTTTTCTACGTCGAGATAGTCGAAACGTAGTTTATCCCCATCATTTCCGTGTACCGTAATAAAGTAAAGAGACTCTTCTGCATTTATTTCTGTAGCAGTAATATTACCTACACAATTTAAACCTGAGAATACTCCTAATAAATTATTGGGCTGTGGTTTCTCGTAATCTGAATGTTCTATACGAGCTACAAAACTCATAGAGTGTTCGTACTTACTATGATCTACCTTCCATAAATCATCGGAATACTTATTATTATCCATGCGGAATTCACTTCCGCCGTACATAGAACTCTCAGGGTAAGTTAAGGCTCCTGAATCGGTAGAGCGTAACATATAGCCTTTACCTCCTTGCATATTATTTAGAGAACCTAACCAACCTAAACTCTCGTTGGCATACATACTAAATGCTGTTTTACTCTTTACAACATCTCCAGAAACTGGATTTAAACTACTCAATGCATCGTTAATACCTAGCATACGCTGACCCAAATAACCAATCCAATTCCAGCCGCTAGAAATAGCAATAGGAGTTTCGTGTGGCAATACTGCTTGACCTTCGTAAACAATGGTGTCTTTTTCTGAAATCTTAAGCATAAACATATCCTCTACAGAAAGTTCGGTTAAAGAACCAAACCAATTTTGGTCCATTCCTTCTACATCTATATACTGAGCATAAGCTGTTTGACTCTTAAAATTACTTATATTTATTTCTGTGAGTGAACTCGTTACCGTAGGAATCATCAAATGATTTGGAGAAGCTCCATCTTCAGCGTCTAAATTAAATGAAACCCAGTTCCATCCAGTATTAAGAGCTATTTCCTGACGTAGCATATTCGTAGCCTCAAAATGAATTAATTCAGTAAAGGATCCTACAACGGCTTCATCTTCGAAGCTTATAGAACTAGCCTCATTCACCATTATTTGTGCTTGTATTTTCCCCTCACTTGCATCCCATAAACGGAAATCGATAGACTCGTTTAATGCATTATTGCTGTACACTGAGAAGAACACAAAATAAGCATCGTAATCTTCTATATAAATCAACTCTGTGGCTCCGCGTAATTCATCACCTACAAAGGCAAATAAAATATCCTTTTCGTCTCTTGAACGGATGCCATCTACACTTACCTTACCCATAAAGTTCATGGTATATTCAAAATTACCTGGATCTAATGAATAAGTCGGACTTAAGGCTTCTACATTAACATGCAACTCTAAACGTTCTGCATACTCATTATTTCCTGTGAGCATAATATCCTCGGTATAATCCCCAATAAACAAATCTTCGTTTACCACAAATTCTATAGAAGTATGTGTGCTTGGATCTAATATTCCTTCGCTTGGATTAGCTGTTAACCAGCTAGGTAAATTAGAAATTTCAAACTGTTCTACAGAACCACCTTGATTAATGATGTCTATTTCGAAAGTCATTGATTCTCCTAGTATTTTCTCTTTTTGAATGAGTTGTTCATCCCAAATTAATTGATTTTGGTTTATATAGGCAGTCCAAGTTATTGGAGAGGACATTTGGTTGCCGTATAAATCTTTTACCAGATCAACCTCTATATCCAAAATACAACCTTCCACTCTTTTTAAATCATCGTCTATTGTGAAAATCAATTTATCGCCGTTTGAACTATACGTATAATTAACATTTTCTATAGAACGTGCTATTCTTACCAAAGGAATGTCCTCTGTTTCGTAGCTTCCTGTACCACTTAAATCATTTGCGGCATAAAGGTCATTTGTATGTTCATCGTTTAAACTAGTATAAGATTGATAAACATAAAACTCGTTTATGGCATAGGTTTCAAAAGGGTAATAGACTACCAAGCCATTTTCATCGCCATTTAGTTTCGCATGTGCATCTCGGGTAAGTTGACTAAGCGTTCTTGCTTTGTTCCAAATTCGTACCTCATCTATAGCTCCGTTTAAGTAATTAGAATAAGTACTGGTACTTGAGCTATATTCTGCCAAAGCTCCTAATACTAATTTAGGTCCTCCAAAACCATTAAACAAATCACTACTTAAAACAGCTTGTTCGATACCATCTATATACAAACTGGTTGTCGATTTATCCTTTTTTACCAAGGCCAAATAATGCCAGTTATTATCGGTATAAGTTCCGATACTAGTAAGGCTTTGTAAATTACTTTGCACCTCCACTTTTCCGACACTATTGGTTTGGATAGTCCACCCCTGGTAATTACCATAAAGTGTTGAAGCATTTAGGCTAGTTACCGCACCATTGGATAAAATTGTTTGATTAGAGCCGCTTGACTTAAACCATAATTCTATAGTGAAGTCTTGATCCTCTCTAAAGGCAGGACTTAAAGCATTTATATATTCTTGACTGGAAGCATTAAAACTATAAGCTGCTCCTCCGGGTATTACTTGCCACGTTGCACTAGTACTTGCATGACGCGATCGAGACTTGTCTTGTGGAAGACCCACTAACTCGTCCATTGCCCAACAGCCTAATAAATTAGACTCTTTTCCAGATTGTGTCTTGAGCATATTAACGTAAAGAGCATCAGCCGATTTAAGCCCACGCCATACGCGTAGCTCGTGAATATTTCCGGTGAAAGCTGTACCAACAGTAATCGGTCCTTCTCCTTTATAATCGGCTAATAATGATAAACCTCCATCGCCGCTATTTTGTAAATCTCCATTTACTAAGAAATCTACCTGACCTGTTGTTGCATTGTAAATCACAGAAATATGTTTCCAAGCTTCAGCAATTGAGGTTAAGCTGGTATAGCTACTTACAGTTTCTGCTGAAACAGTAAATTCTAATTGATTCGAGCTATTTAGTTTTAAGCTCATTTGATCGCCATCGGCATATCCTTGACTAAATAAGGTTCCAGCACTTTGGGCGTTTACCCACATTTCTATAGTAAACGATTTGTCTTGAAGATTCATCCCCGTAGGAATCGTCATGGCATCGGAACCATTAAAAAACAGACTTGCATCGTGGCGGATTTCAGAACCGTTTAAAATTCCGCTTATGCTGAAATTATCCTGTCCTAAATCTGTTTCTTTTATATTTTCATTAAAGTTAAGCTGAAGCTCATCGTTGGGATCTAAAATACCGTCTGCTGGACTTGGATTCCCAAAGTTATGTGGACGTACTCGATCTACATGTCCTGAATAAAAAGAGGTTTCTTCGCTCGCCAAATTACAATCGGTAATCGCTCTTATATCGTAATCGCCATCTGGCAAGTCCGATAAATCCCATGGCACACTTATATTAGACTGACCTGTTGGAATGTTTATTAAAGAATCGGTATTCTTATAAAACGTTTCGAGTATTACCCAATTCGATGAATTGGTTTCTTTGAACTGTACTGCGATATTATCCAAACTATAATAGTTGTAGTTATAGTCCGAAACCAATATGTTCATTACAGTCGTATCGTTTTCTACATCCTGAGAGTTGATGATCCAATTAGGATCTGGGTTTAATATATCAATATCTGTACAGCCTGGTAAAAAACTAACTGAGAATAAAACAGACTCTGAAATATCATTTTCACACACCGATTGAAAGGAAATTTCGATATCCTGATAATCTAATGCTTCAGGGCCTTTTTCGACCGTTAGAATTTTATTAAAGGTTGTTCCTGCGGGCACTTCAAAAACTCTGTTTGGATTTAAGCCATCAATTTTAATAATCGCTCCATACGGGTTGGTCGATTCTATGATTTTGAGTTCATATTCTCTATCATAATCCAATGGGTTATTATTTCCCAAACTCAAATTAAACACCGCAAATTCTTCTTCGGGAACATTGGCTAAAGCACTAGGACTTACAGAAATACTTGGCTGATCCATTTGTATGGTTGCAGCCGAAAATTCTGTTCCTGGAAGGTGGTATAAGGTTTGTTCTCCACCAAAATAAGGACACGAAGTTCTTCCTCCTTGCACCTTAAATACTTTTCCATTTTTAGAAGTTCCATCATCTAAAATATCTATGGAATATTTATCGTCTAAATCGCCATCGGATAAAGTAAAACCTACAGAAGTCGTTGATTCATCAGACCAAGTATGGTCGCCCGAATTGTTTATAGTAACACCAAAAGACATCCCAAAAGAAGCTCCAGAACCACCTACTAAGCCTCCTATTTCGCTCTCAAATTCTGTAGAGATTTCTGCCTCCCATGAAATTGCATTAGAAGATGAACTCGTGTTTTCATAAGAATAAGTAATATCTCCTATTCCACCATCAAACGATATGTTTCCTGCTCCCTGAGAAACAGGTGAGGCATTTAATTTTAATTTCTCGTTGTTAGCTATTGCTTGCTCCCAAAGTCTAATTTGTTGGTTGTACCAAACAACACTATCCACCTGCACCAATCCGTCTGAAGATGTGAAATTATAGCTTGTCCCTATATTGTCAACACATTTTAAACTGTCATTATTTTGCTCCGTATCAATATTATTTTCTCCAGTAAAACTACTTGGATTGGAGACTATATATCTATCGTCGTTAACAAAATAATTATTTCTAAGTAGTTTTAGCTCTGGTATTAGACCATTTACAATCTCATATTGTGTATAATAAAACTCGGTACCATAGCCGCCTGGAATAGCATAAAAACCTTTTCTAGTTCCTATTTTATAAGCTCCTATCGTTTCGCCTATACATTCTATTGCGGGTATATCTAAATCACAATCGCTTGTGTTTATTAGGGTTAAGTTGGTCGAAACACCAAAGTTCATATTCATAGAACGACCCATGTAAATATCCATCCACATACCCTGGTATTCATTATCGCCATTGGTAGAAAATCCACTGGTAAAAGTAGTAGACTCTACATACTCTCCATTGTGCCCAATAGAGGTAGAAATAGCTGTCTCATTTTCAGTCTCTACCTTTACTTCGGTTTCGGTAATAAGTCCAATTCCTGCAGAAAATTTTGTACCCAAACTTACTTCCTGTGAAACACCTAAACTAGAACCTAAATTAGTAGATACCGTAGTCGCTTCTGAAACGGTAGATCCCTGTTCGTAAAAGGCAATACTTGCTGAGCCCGGGGGATCTCTTAGAATACGAGAAACCACTTGAGGTCCATTGGTTATAAAATTGGTTCCCTCTGCTTTCGCTCCGAAAAGAATCCCTCTATACACCAATCCATTAGGTTCCCAAAAAACAGTATAAGGTCCTGTTTCAAATTTAATTTCCCAGGTTTTGGTAAACGAATTACTAGTATTAATAAGGTCAACCAATAAATTAGGAACCCCTGCTTTGAAGTCGTAGGAAATAGCTCCATCAAGAGCATCTAATAAAATAGTATTACTTGTGGTTTGGGTAGATAGATTGTTGGTTATCGTGAACTGGCCATTAGAAATTGGTACTCTGTCTATTATAGGATTGCTAGTATCATCGTTATTATAATAGACTTCCTCTGCTACAATAAACGATTTATAATTACGATTCTGTGTAAAAATAGGACTGCTAAAACTAGCTAAATCAGTAAAGGGTACAGAGTCTATTATTATTTGATTATCCGCAGTAAAATCAGCAGTCTTAGCATCGTTTAAAACACTTACAGAAGGAGTTGCTCTATAAATAAATCCTTGCGTAAAGTGGTAAGAAGCCGTATTTACTTCTGCTATCGTTATCGCATCTGAAGCATAAACAGTGTCTATTACAGTGGTAAGCTCAGGGATGAAACTCAAGTTAAGCACCTCGAAAGCCTGAAAATCACTATAACCAGTAACAGAACCGTTGTTTGCACAATTAAAATTTACGATACTGTAAGGTATGGGCAGTAAATCGACCATATACTCTCCAGAAATACTGTTGGTTGCAACCGCTAAGGTGTCTTTTGTGTTTTGTGATATATAATCGAAGTTTACAATACCTATATTATTGGAAGATAAATGATGACCTAATTTTTTATCGCCTTCGATAATACCTCCTACTGCTCTACCGGCTACTTTTACAACTGTATTGTCGGTAAAGATAATTCCTGATATTTCCTCTTGAAAGTTATGCGTACTCGTACTGGGGTAAACTCCATGAGAAAAAGTATGTCCATTTTTCTCTACCGAAACGATATGGTTTCCAATAGGTACATTTATATCAAACATTCCTTCGGCATCGGTCATAACCAATTCGCCGTTTAAAATTAGGGGTTCTCCATCTATTTTTATGACCACATCTTTTACTGGGCAATTTCCCTTTTCGTCTAAATCACCATCATTATCAAAATCGTGTAAATCGTGAAAATAGACAGATCCGGTTAATCTAAATGCCGAAATATCTGTAAAATTTTGCCCATCGGAAGTGGCATTTCCATCACCTAAATAAACCACTCTTTGACTCGGTTCGAATTCGTGTGAAGTTGCATAATAGTTTGTTGTGGTTTTTGGGGTAACCGTATAGTTTCCGCCTGATTCTGAATAACGAATACCTTCTATTATATAGTTACCATTTTCATCGGTTAAGGCATAATTAGAAATTTGCTCGGTACTAGGACAGTTTTCACTATAAGAAATACCCCCAACAAATTGACCATCGTTTTTATTATATCCTATTTCACTTTTAGACTGATCGTAAATATGATTCCCTAGACCCTCATCGCAATGATACATCGCTATAAGTCCCGCATCGTTGGTGGCAATATACCTATCGTAACTATTGGTTACATCTTCGGCTGTTAAGGCTCTGTTCCACAGGCGTATTTCGTCTAAAGACCCTTCATAGGCTGAACCCCAGGAATCCCAATGTGGGTAATAAGGAACAATTTTAATAATAGATGTATTCGAAAACTGAGGCTTGTCAGGATGTGTTTTCGATTCTTTTAAATCTCCATTTACATATAATTTAGTAGTAGAAGTAGATTGATCGTAGGTTATGGTTACTTGAGCCCAGCTATTCAACTCATCACCTGCATTGTAACTAAAAGAGCTATAACCGCCTCCACCAGCTAGAGGTACTGCAATTTGATACGTATTGTTCGTACGATAAAAGATAACCGACTCATCAATCGTAAAAATACGCTGGTCCTTTGTATTAGTAGGCGTGTCCGATTTAATCCATGTAGAAAAAGTATAGGAATTAGCATCACTATTTGAAGAAAAGCCACTGGCAGCAGAAGATATATCTATATAACTACCTCCCCCATTAAACACTAAAGATTTATTCGTATTTGTAGCCGTAGAAGTCACCGAAACTTTAACATTTTCTACAGAATTTGCTCCCGCAAAATTAATACTTCCACTTACACTAGCTACTGGCACTCTATAGCCTATAACAACCGCAGAGAACTCTTCTGCAATAGTTTCTACACCACAAGGCACTTTGGCTGTTATTTGATACTCGTAATATTTACCAGACTCCGTATATTCATCTACATAATAATGAACCGAATTGTCCACCTGAGCTAAAGAAGTCCATGGAATAGACGTTGCAGAACTCAAGCGTCTTCTTATAACAAAACTCTCTATAATAGAATTATTATTATTATCCCATGCCAAATCTACCTTATCGGCAAAGTATCCTTTTGAGACTACTAAATTTTTAATTGAGCTACCAGAAGATGTTTCCTCGTTGGTAAACGTATTAGAAAGTCCTGTGTTTATAGTTATGGCTATAACATCTGAACTGGTTTGTCTTTCGCAAGATTTTGTTACTATAGTATATCCATGCGTACTACAATTTGCTAATGGCGAACTATCGATAAAAGATTGAATGGAAGAATTGGAAGATACCAATGAGGCATTGTTAATTATAGAACCATTGTTTATATTAGTATTACCCCTAAATATATCGAATTCATCTACCGTTTCATCCCCTGCAATATTATTCCACGAAACTACAACACCATCAGATACAGCATCGTATTCTAAGGATATAGAAGTTGGTAATGTAGGTGCTTCTAAACGTGTTACATCAACCGCCAAGGAGGATACAGACTCGTGCCATACGTTGGATGGCAAATATTTTGCTTTTGTTTTTAAATATAATGTTCTTGTTTCTCCAGGAGCATACTCAGAAATGTCAACATCAATATAAGATCCAGTTGTGGAACCAACTTCTGTATTAGCCGAATCATACAATTTATACTCATAAGCATCTATATACGAAGAACTTAATGGACTAAAACTCAGCTTTGCTATATTACAAGCACTGTTTGTTTTATTGTTTACGCTTACCGATTGAATAAGTGGTACATCAAGTGTGGTAGGATAAGTTATTTGATGTACACTCTTACGAGCATAAGTATAGTTACTCTCTAGAATGCGATGTTGTAAATAATTGGATGCAGGATGTGTTGTATTATTTGGCCCTAAATTATCATAAACTATATCGGTATGTGTAAAGGAGGATGCAATACCTGTTTGATCTGAGCTCATATGTCCAGAACTTTCAGTATTACTTAAGTACCATTGTCTTGTAATAGTAAAACAGTTCGTTGACAGCGGGATGTGACCTACATTACTTACATTAAATACAATCCTATTATCAGTAGTCGTTATAGGAATGTACGCACCCCAAATCCAATTCCCATAATTTGGGCTAAAGTTAATAGATCCAGACTCTGAAGCGCTGACATAACCATTATTACTCGGAGAGTTCCTATGTTCACCTGAATAAGTAAATTGAATAAGGCCAATGTCGTGATAATTCAAATCATAATTGCTGATTCTAAAATGGAAGTATTGCGATTCAGTAGCATTACCACTTGGCCCAGTATTAACTAAACCTATATAATTTATAATACTATTATTTACAGAGAACCCACTAGCATATAAATTAGCTTCAATGTTTATATGATGGAGGATGTTGGTTGTAACACCAGCAACAACAATATTTACATTTGCTTTTCTATTCCAATGGGTAGTATTACCATTACCGGGTATATGATAATGGTGAGAAACATAGACATCCACATACTCCACTGTTTGATTATTAGAAATATGAGGTTTTACAACTAAGGCATTGTAATTAAATGTACCAATATCAGCTCCCAAACTCTGCCCATAGGTATTTACTATTTGCAAAAAAAGAAGGCAAAACAAAGCGACTTTTTTTAAAGTAAATAAACTTAAAGTCTGTAACAAAAATAAATGTAGCTTTTTCATAGTACTTATTTAGAATAAAACAGGCTTCTACATAGAATCCGGTTGTGTAATCTACAAAAGTACCTAAAATTTGGAGCAGAAAAACCTGAATAATTTCGTGTTACTAGATTTCGCGCAATTCAGTAAGAATTCATGCAAATCAGTAACGAAAAACACAATAAATTAGGCG
>Ga0308002_1000653_pt1 | contig 12357 bp, 11 predicted proteins | sample Neamet34_FD_203148 | JGI IMG/M metagenome (GOLD analysis project Ga0308002, IMG submission 203148) | Marine microbial communities from water near the shore, Antarctic Ocean - #34 | ecosystem: Environmental > Aquatic > Marine > Unclassified | place: Southern Ocean | collected 2014-06-06
CTGTTACCGTTCTACTTGCATGTGTTAAGCCTGCCGCTAGCGTTCATCCTGAGCCAGGATCAAACTCTCCATTGTAAAAAGTTTAATCTGTTTCTCTGACTCTCACTTTAACGGGGTAAGTTGTTTCTCTTACCATCTCTCTTCCAATATATATCTTTCAAAGAACTATTCTCGTTGGTTGCTAAAACACTAATCGCTTACTGTTTTTAGCGGCTGCAAATGTACAGCCTTTTTAATTCCTTGCAAGTCTTTTCAAAAAAACTTTAAATTATTTTCATGACTCGCTAACACTGAAATAAATTCTGTGAAACGGAAGGCAAAAATACAATCCTTTTCGAAAAATGCAAACTCTATGAGTAATTATTTTTCTATTTTTTTTCTAGACTTATCAATGAACGTCGCTATTGGTTTTAAGCGGTGGCAAATGTAGTTTCTTTTTCTACTTATACAAGCCTATTACAGCTATATTTCCTATAAATATTATAAGTTATTGTAAACCAAAAGAAAGTGAATTAAAATAAATAGCACAAATAAAAAAGAGCCGTAAAAACGGCTCTCTAAATATTGATTAATTACCCACTAAGGAGTACTTTTCGATACATTAAGAACTTTCCCCTTATAGAACTTACTTCCGGTAAGAGAGAAATCGAATATATAAGCAGCCATATTTACAGCAGATGTTGGAGCTTGATAACCTGGGAAGGCTTCTTCTAACATTTCAGTTTGCACTGCTCCTAAGGCAAGACAATTAAAAGCTAAGTCAGTTTCTTTATATTCTTCTGCCAAGCATTCGGTTAAACTTATGAGTGCAGCCTTAGATGGACTGTATGCAGTAAGTCCTGAGAACTTAACAGATCCTTGAATTCCTCCCACACTACTTATATTAACTATGTGAGCATTTGAAGAGAATAAAGGGATTAGTAATTGTGTTAGTTTAAATACAGAAAGCACGTTTACGTTATATACACGCTGTAATTCTTCAGCATTAATTTCGGTAAATGGCTTAGCAACTAGAGCTCCTGCATTATTAATAAGCACATCAACTTGTTTGAAGGACTTACTTATATAGGGCAACAAGATAGAATTGAAATTATCCTCAGCTAAATCGAATGAGATCGTATTTACAATCGCACTAGGATTTAATTTTAAACACTCCCTTTTCAAGTATTCTAATTTATCCGAATTTCTAGAGATCGCTAAAACTTCATGTCCAGCTAAAGCGTATTGCTTAACCAACTCGAAGCCTATACCTCTACTTGCTCCTGTTACTATAACTTTCTTAGCCATTAAATCTCGTCGAAGTCTATTATTACTTTTCCTGAAGTGGGGTGAGACTGACATGTTAATACATATCCTTCTGCAACTTCTTCTTCATCTAAAGCATAATTTACGTCCATTTTAACAGAACCTTCCATTACCTTAGCTTTACAGGCACAACAAACGCCACCTTTACAAGCAAAAGGAACGTCAGCATCAATAGCCATAGCAGCATCTAAAATAGTATCTCCATTTTCAGACAATTCGAAATGGTAAGACTCTCCATCAACGATAACTTCTACCTGAGAATTTACACCCTCCGTTTTTGGAGCATCTTCATCAACTGCTTTTGGTTTGGCTGCAGTAAATAACTCAAAGTGAATATTTTCCTCTGAAACGCCAATTTCAACCAGCGTATCCTTGATCTCAAAAATCATCTCTTCGGGACCACAAAGGAAAACCTCATCTAAAGAAGTTAAATCAACTAAGTCGTTATGATACTCTTTACATTTCTCAGCAGAGAGTCTTCCTCTAAATTTATGTTCTATATCCGAATCTCTACTTAATACATGATACACATGCAGTCTGTTAGGGTAATCGGATTGTAATTCTTCTAAGTCGTTATTAAAAAGAATTGTCTCTTTAGTTCTATTACCATAAAACAGATTAAAAGTACTCTTAGGTTCTGCTTTTAAAGTCGCACGTATAATAGACATAATAGGTGTGATTCCAGAACCGGAAGCAAAAGCAGCATAGTTCTTTTTATTCTGCTCATTAATATCGGTATAAAAACTACCTAAAGGCGGCATAACATCCATCTTGTCGCCTACCTTAAGAGTGGTGTTGGCATAAGTAGAAAATTTACCGTTTGGAATTTGCTTAACGGCAACTCTCAATTCTTTACCAAAAGGACATGAACAGATAGAATACGATCTACGTAAATCTTCTCCATCAATTTCCATTCTCAAGGTAATATACTGCCCCTGTATAAATACAAACTTAGACTCTAAGTCAGCAGGAACATCAAATAATATAGATACAGACTCAGCTGTTTCGCGTTTTACCTCTTTTACTGTAAGGCTATAAAAATTAGTCATAAATTCTCAAATTTGGCGTAAAAATATGCAATTCATAATTGTTTATCACAATAGGTAAAGATATTCTGTAAATATACTAATTAGCAATTAGAAGCTAAGCGTTTACAATTAGTACTTTAAAGCCTATGTACATAGGAATAGGCATAAAACAATAGGCACAAATTAGAAAATATAATTACGGTTGGCAGAAAACATAAAGCTGAGTATTTCCTAAAATTAATGTAGATTTGAACACTTAATAACACACCATGAAAACCATAGAACACCATATAGAAGCACAAGTTTGTATCATAAGACTTAATCGACCAAAAGTATTTAACAGCTTTAATAAGGATATGGCACTGGAGCTTCAAGCTATTCTCGACGATTGTGAGAAGAATGCTGATGTGAGAGCTATCTTATTAACTGGAGAAGGAAAAGCATTTTGTGCCGGACAGGATTTACAAGAAATTACCGATCCTAATGGTCCAGCCTTGAGCGATATTGTTAGTCAACACTACAACCCAATTATAGAGCGAATACGCAATATTGAAAAACCAATTGTTTGTGCAGTAAATGGTGTGGCAGCAGGTGCAGGAGCAAATATTGCTTTGGCTTGCGACATTACTATTGCAGGTGAGTCGGTAGCTTTTATACAAGCTTTTAGTAAGATTGGTTTGGTTCCGGATTCCGGAGGAACTTTTTTCTTACCACGTATAATAGGAATGCAAAAAGCTACCGCCTTAATGATGCTTGCAGATAAGATAATGGCAGCTGATGCAGAAAAAATGGGCATGATTTATAAGGTTTGTCCTGATGAAATCTTGATGGAAGAAACTTTAAAAGTGGCGAAGAAATTAGCAGCACTTCCTACTATTGGTTTAGGCTTAACAAAAAGAGCTTTAAACAAATCGTTAACAAACGACTTAACAGCACAGTTGGCTTTGGAAGATGAGCTTCAGACTGCTGCTGGAAAAACATACGACTATAATGAAGGAGTTACGGCATTCTTAGAAAAGCGTAAGCCTAATTTTAAAGGAGAATAGATGAAGAAGGTTGGAATTATAGGTGGTGGAGCAATGGGCTCTGGAATTGCTCAGGTTGCTGCTACGGCAGGACATAAAGTAGTACTTTTCGATACGAAAGTAGAAGCCTTAAACTTATCGAAAGCAAAATTAGCCAAAGTGATGGCTCGTTTGGTTGAGAAAGGAAAATTGACTCTTGAAAAAGCTGAAGCTATTCAAGGACGTATTTCTTATGCTGATAATTTAGAAGCTATCGCTGAATCGGGAATCGTGATAGAAGCTATTGTTGAGAATCTTGACATTAAGAAAAGTGTATTTTCATCGGTAGAGAAATTGGTTTCTGAGGATTGCATACTCGCAAGTAATACCTCATCGCTATCCATTGCATCTATTGCAGCGGCATGCGAAAAATCGGAACGCGTTATAGGAATTCACTTCTTTAACCCTGCTCCATTAATGCCATTGGTAGAGATTATTCCTGCTATTCAAACTTCTGAATCTGTAGCTATTGAAGCAAGAGCAATAATAGATTCTTGGAAAAAAGTTACGGTACTGGCTAAAGATACTCCTGGTTTTATTGTGAATCGTGTGGCACGTCCTTTCTACGGAGAAGCAATTCGCATACTAGAAGAAGGTGTTGCCGATATTGCAACAATCGACTGGGCAATGAAAGAAATAGGAGGATTCCGTATGGGACCTTTCGAATTGACTGATTATATAGGACACGATGTGAATTATGTAGTTACCGAAACCGTATTCAAAGAGTTCTTCTACGACCAACGTTATAAACCTTCCTTCTCTCAAAAGAGATTATTGGAAGCAGGGCGTTTGGGTAGGAAATCTGGTCATGGGTTTTACGATTATAGCGAAGGTGCTGTAAAACCAGAACCAAATACCGATATTGCTTTAGGGACAAAAATAGTTGATCGTGTTGTAGCTATGTTAATCAATGAAGCAATTGATGCTTTATTCTTAAACATCGCTTCGGCAAAAGACATAGATTTAGCTATGACTAAAGGCGTGAATTATCCAAAGGGATTATTGGCTTGGGCTGATGAAATTGGTTTGGACACGGTTTTAGCTCAGCTAGAAGAACTTTATACTAATTATTGTGAAGATCGATACCGCCCAAGTCCATTATTAAGAAAGATGGTACGTGAGCAAAAAAACTTTTTCTAATGAGCGATATAGCCAAGAAGGTAGTCGATAAAATGTACGAGAACGATGCCTTTAGTCAGTGGCTAGGTATTAAACGTATAGAAGATGGTGCTGGAATATCCATCCTACAGATGTCGGTTCGTAAAGAAATGCTAAACGGATTCTATATTTTACATGGCGGAATTACTTATTCTTTAGCAGATAGTGCCTTGGCATTTGCCTCTAACGGTCACGGAAGAAAAGCAGTATCAGTAGAAACTTCTATTTCGCATACACATGCTTGTAAAGAAGGTGATGTTCTGACAACGAACACAAAAGAAATGAGCCTTTCGAATAAGATTGGTGTTTATCAAATTACCATTACAAATCAAGAAGATAAAACAGTAGCACTATTTAAAGGCACTGTTTATAGAACAAGTAAAAATTGGGAAGTATAAACGCAGTTAGGCCTTAGCAAAAAAAATCTTAACTACTTAAATTCTCTAAATCCTTTATCTTCTACTTTAAAATTCAATCAAAATCATGAAAACAGCATATATACTAGACGCAATAAGAACTCCATTTGGAAACTTCGGAGGTTCTTTAGCAACCACAAGAGTAGATGATTTAGGAGCTTTGGTTATTAAAACGCTTATGGCTAGAAATCCAAATGTACCTGCAGATTCTATTGAAGATGTAATTATGGGATGTGCCAATCAGGCAGGAGAAGACAACAGAAATGTAGCACGTATGTCTGCATTACTCGCTGGACTTCCCTACTCTGTTCCTGGCGAAACGGTAAATCGTTTGTGTGCTTCGGGGATGTCGGCTATTATTAATGCGAGTAGAGTTATACAATTAGGCGAAGCAGAATTTATGCTTGCCGGAGGAATGGAAAACATGACTCGTGGACCTTGGGTAACTTCTAAAGCTTCGAAGCCTTTTGGTAGAGATGTAGAGATGCACGATTCTAGTTTTGGATGGCGTTTTGTGAATAAGAAGCTAGACGCGATGTATGGTACAGAAGGAATGGGTTCTACAGCAGAAAACTTAGCTGAACTTTATAATATTTCTAGAGCAGATCAAGATGCATTTGCATTAAACTCTCAGCAAAAAGCAGCCAAATCTCAAGCAGCAGGACGCTTTGATGAAGAGATCGTAGCAGTTGAGATTCCGCAAAGAAAAAAAGATCCTATTATCTTCTCGAAAGATGAATTTATAAAAGCCAATAGTTCCTTAGAGATTTTAGGTAAACTAAGAACAGCCTTTAAAAAGGATGGAACCGTAACTGCGGGAAATGCTTCTGGATTGAACGACGGTGCTGCTGCAATGCTTTTAGCTTCGGAAGACGCTGTAACGAAATATGATTTAAAGCCAATCGCTAAAATTCTAAGTTCTGCAGTTGCTGGTGTTGAACCTCGAATTATGGGAATTGGACCTGTTAAGGCTTCAGAAAAAGCTTTAAAAAAGGCTGGCTTGACTTTAGACGATATGGATATTATAGAATTAAACGAAGCTTTCTCTGCTCAGGCTTTAGCGTGTATTAGAGAAATGGGCTTAAAAGACGACGATGCACGTATCAATCCAAATGGAGGTGCTATTGCTTTGGGTCATCCTCTTGGAGTTTCGGGAACGCGTATTATTCAAACTGCTGCTTTAGAATTGAAGAAACAAAACAAACGCTACGCACTTTGTACTATGTGTATTGGTGTGGGGCAAGGTTATGCTACTATTATAGAAAGAGTTTAAGCTCAAGATATATATTTAAAAAAATGTTTTAAAATCAAAAAGCCCGAACAAATGTTCGGGCTTTTTAAAAACTTATAATATCTTAACGTTCGTTCATAGGAACATAAGGTCTTTCGTTGTGTCCGGTATAAACTTGACGAGGGCGACCAATAGGTTCACCATTTTCACGCATTTCTTTCCATTGTCCAATCCAACCTGGTAAACGACCTAATGCGAACATTACGGTAAACATATCTGTTGGAATACCTAAAGCACGGTAAATAATACCTGAATAGAAATCTACGTTAGGATATAAACCTCTGTCTATAAAGTATTGATCTTTTAAGGCAACAGCTTCTAATTCTGATGCAATTTCTAATACTGGATCGTCAATTCCTAAAGCTTCTAATACATCATCAGCTGCTTTTTTAATAATACGAGCACGAGGATCAAAGTTTTTATAAACTCTGTGTCCGAAGCCCATTAAACGGAAAGGATCTGATTTGTCTTTTGCCTTAGCAACATATTTAGAAACATCTCCACCATCGGCTTTAATATTTTCTAACATTTCGATAACCGCCTGGTTAGCACCACCGTGAAGTGGACCCCAAAGAGCAGCTATACCTGCAGAAACAGAAGCGTATAAACTTGCATGTGATGAACCTACAATACGTACCGTAGAAGCCGAACAATTTTGCTCGTGATCTGCATGAAGAATTAATAATTTATCTAATGCATTAGCTACCACTGGGTTGATGTTATACTCTTCGGTAGGTAAACCGAACATCATACGCAAGAAGTTAGAACAGTAGTCTAAATTATTGTTTGGGTAAACCAAAGGCTGACGCACTCTGTTTTTAAATGCCCAAGCGGCCAAAGTAGGTAACTTAGCAAGTAAGCGGATGATAGTACCGTTTACTTCTTCTGCAGAACGATTAGGATCTAAAGACTTAGGGTAAAAAGCTGTTAAGGACGAAACTAAAGAAGATAACACGCCCATTGGATGAGCTTTTGAAGGGAATCCATCAAGGATAGATTTCACATCTTCGTGTACCAAAGTGTGCTGTGTAATCTCGTTTTTAAACGATGTTAACTCTTCTTGTGTGGGAAGTTCACCGTAAATAACCAAATAAGAAACCTCTATAAAAGATGACTTATCAGCCAATTCTTCAATAGTATATCCTCTGTGACGTAAAATACCTTTTTCTCCGTCTAAGAAAGTAATCGCACTTTCGGTAGAACCTGTATTTTTAAATCCTTTGTCTATAGTAATAAGTCCCGTAGTACTTCTTAACTTACTAATATCAATAGCTTTCTCTCCTTCACTTCCCTCTACTACTGGTAGTTGGTAGCTTTTTCCATCGTATATTATCTCTGCAAAATCTGACATTTATTCCTTTTATTGATCGTTAATTATTCCGTTCGTTCCCTTCCAAAGCCAAAGCTACGGTTTTGCTATTTTAAGAATTTAAAATCCTTACCAGGGAAAATTGCAGTATCCCCTAAAGCTTCTTCAATACGAAGTAGTTGGTTGTATTTTGCCATACGATCGGAACGAGAAGCAGATCCTGTTTTGATCTGTCCGGTGTTTAATGCTACAGCTAAATCTGCAATTGTATTGTCTTCTGTTTCTCCAGAGCGGTGGCTCATTACAGTAGTATAAGAATTTATTTGCGCCATTTGCACAGCGTTAATAGTTTCTGTTAAGGTACCAATTTGATTTACTTTAACCAAAAGAGAATTGGCAATTCCTTCATTTATTCCTCTCGAGAGGCGATCTACGTTTGTTACGAACAAATCATCACCTACCAATTGTATTTTATCTCCTAAACGCTCGGTTAAAGATTTCCATCCTGACCAGTCGTCTTCATCTAATCCATCTTCTATAGAAAGAATTGGATATTTCTTACACCAGTCTGCCCAGTAATCAACCATCTCAGCAGAAGTTAATTTTTCTCCAGTAGATTGGTGAAAGTGATACACGCCTTCTTCCGCATTGTAAAATTCTGAGGCTGCAGCATCCATAGAAACATATACATCTTCTCCCGGACGGTAACCTGCATTTTCTATCGCCATTAAAACCATCTCCATAGCTTCTACATTAGAACGTAAATTAGGAGCAAATCCACCTTCATCGCCAACGTTAGTAGCTAAACCTTTCGATTTTAAAACTGCTTTTAAATGGTGGAAAATTTCAGTACCCATTCTTAAAGATTCCGAGAATGTTTCGGCGCCAACAGGCATAACCATAAACTCTTGGAAATCGATTGCATTGTCTGCATGAGAACCTCCGTTTAAGATGTTCATCATTGGAATTGGAAGTGTACGTGCGTTAACACCACCGATATAATTATAAAGCATTTGACCGGTGGAGGCAGCAGCAGCCTTAGCAGCAGCTAAAGAAATAGCTAGTATAGAATTGGCTCCTAAAATTTCCTTATTTGGAGTTCCATCTAAATCAATCATCAACTGATCAATTCCAGCTTGATCTTCAATAGGCATGCCTACTAAAGAATCGTAAAGAGCACCATTTACATTGTCAATCGCTTTATAAACGCTTTTCCCCATATAGATAGACTTATCGCCATCTCTAAGCTCTACAGCTTCATACTTACCAGTTGAAGCTCCAGAAGGGACAGCAGCGCGTCCAAAAGCACCCGATTCGGTAACGATATCTACTTCTATAGTAGGATTTCCTCTTGAATCGAGAATTTGACGAGCATGGATATCAGAAATTAAAGTCATTGTATTAATTTTTGTGTGCTTTGATATTATTTATAAACTGATCGAACAGGTATCGAGAATCGTGTGGTCCCGGAGAAGATTCTGGGTGGTATTGTACAGAAAAGCACAAACGATCTTTCAATCGTATACCTTCCACCGTATTATCGTTTAAGTTTTTATGCGTAAGAATGACGTTTTCATGTCCTTCTAAACTTCCCATACTTATTGCAAACCCATGGTTTTGAGAAGTTATTTCACCTTTTCCAGTTTCGATATTTAAAACTGGATGGTTAATTCCTCTGTGACCATTGTGCATTTTGTAGGTAGTTAATCCTGAAGACAAACCGATCATTTGATGCCCTAAACAGATTCCAAAAATAGGTAATCCCGCATTTAATATTTTTGCTACTTCAGCAATTACTTTAGGCATTGCACTTGGATCTCCAGGTCCGTTAGACAAGAAGAACCCATCGGGATTCCACGCCAACATATCTTCCATAGAAGTATGCATTGGAAATACCTTAAAAAAACAGTCTCTATCTGCTAAACAACGTAAAATGTTTTTCTTAACCCCTAGGTCTAAAACAGCCACTTTATAAGTAGAATTTTCAGTACCAAAGGTATAAGCTTCTTTTGTTGAAACGGTAGAAGATAATTCTAAACCGTCCATACTGGGAACTTTAGCCAGTTGTGCTTTTAAAGAATCGATGTCTAAATTCTCGGAAGAAATAATAGCATTCATCGCTCCTTTATCGCGTACATAACGTACCAAAGCACGTGTATCTACATCGCAAATAGCAACCAAACCTTCTTGTTCGAAGTAGGTTTGTAAAGACATCGTAGAATCTGGACGAGAGTTATTATCGTTAAAATCTTTACAGATTAAACCGGTAATTTTAATGCCATCAGATTCAACTTCGTCTTTGTGAATACCATAATTACCAATATGTGCATTGGTCGTCAGCATCATTTGCCCGGTATAAGAAGGGTCGGTAAAGATCTCCTGGTAGCCAGTCATTCCTGTATTAAAACACACTTCTCCTGTAGCAGTCCCCTTGAGTCCTGCAGCATTGCCATAAAAGATGGTACCATCTTCCAGAAGTAATACGGCTTTTTGTTTCGTTTGGTATTTCATGAAAAATCAAAAAAAAAGGATAAAGCCGAAGCCCTATCCTTTAATGTGTATTTAGAGAATAGTTAACAATTGTCCCTTATGCTTCTTTAGTTGCATCGTCAGACGATTGTTCCTCAGTAGTTGTAGATTCCTCAACAACTTGAGCTTCCTCAACTGTAGACGTTTCTGCTACTGAATCAGTAGTTTTCTTACGTCTACGCGTTTTAGTTTTCTTAGTCTCTTTACCGTTTGTGTAAACTTCGTTGAAATCAACCAACTCAATCATACACATCTCAGCATTATCACCTAAACGATTTCCCGTTTTAATGATACGAGTGTATCCACCAGGACGATCACCTACTTTAGCTGCCACAGCACTAAACAATTCTTTAATTGTTTCTTTTTGCTTTAGGTATCTAAATACTACTCTACGAGAGTGTGTAGAATCGTCTTTTCCTTTTGTGATTAATGGCTCAACATATTGTTTCAATGCTTTCGCTTTCGCCACAGTAGTGTTTATTCTTTTGTGCTCAATCAATGAACAAGCCATGTTAGCTAACATCGCTTTACGATGTGCAACCTTTCTTCCTAAGTGATTAAATTTCTTTCCGTGTCTCATGACGCTATTCCTTGTCTAATTTGTACTTAGCAGTGTCCATACCGAAGTTAAGACCCTTCACAGCAACTAATTCGTCTAATTCAGTCAACGATTTTTTACCAAAGTTTCTAAACTTCATTAAATCGCTTTTATTAAAAGTAACCAAGTCACCTAATGTATCCACTTCAGCAGCTTTTAAGCAGTTTAACGCTCTTACTGAAAGATCCATCTCTGTTAATTTCGATTGAAGTAATTGTCTCATTTTAAGAGACTCTTCATCGTATTGATTTTCAGAAGACTTTTCTTCATCCTCCAATGTAATACGCTCGTCAGAGAATAACATGAAGTGGTGAATTAAGATTTTGGCCGCTTCGGTTAAAGCATCTTTAGGATCGATAGATCCATCCGTAATAACATCAAAGATTAACTTTTCGTAGTCAGTCTTTTGTTCTACACGGAAGTTAACAACATCAAACTTTACATTCTTAATAGGTGTAAAGATAGAATCTGTTGCAATCGTACCTAGAGGTGCATCTTCAATGTTTTGCTCTTCAGCAGTAACAAATCCACGTCCTTTGATAATGGTTAAAACCATATCAATTTTCACTTTAGAATCCATGTTACAGATTACTAAATCAGGATTTAAAACTTGGAATCCAGAAATATGCTTTCCGATATCACCCGCTTTTAATTGATCCTGACCTGAAGTAGATACTTGAACAGTTTCGTTCTCTACATCTTCAACTTGTTTCTTAAAACGAACTTGTTTTAAGTTTAAGATGATTTCTGTAACATCTTCAACAACACCATCGATAGTAGAAAACTCATGGTCTACACCATCAATACGTACTGAAGAAATGGCAAATCCTTCTAAAGAAGAAAGTAAAACTCTACGAAGAGCATTACCAACTGTTAAACCATAACCAGGTTCTAAAGGACGGAACTCAAACTGACCTTGATTGTCATCAGAGTTTACCATGAATACTCTATCGGGCTTCTGGAAATTTAAAATTGCCATATGATGAATCTTTAAATGCTTAGTTATTACTTAGAGTACAATTCAACGATCAACTGTTCCTTGATGTTCTCAGGAATTTGTGTACGTTCAGGAACTGTAACAAAAGTACCTTTTAATGTATCTGGGTTAAATTCTACCCATTCGTAAACACTTGAGCTAGATTTTACTGAATCAGTAATAGCCTCAAGAGCTTTAGATTTCTCACGAACTTCAATTACATCACCTGGACGCATAGAGTAAGAAGCTATGTTTACGATACCACCGTTAACAGTAATGTGACGGTGAGATACTAATTGACGTGCACCACTACGAGTAGGAGAAATCCCCATTCTGTAAACAGTGTTGTCTAATCTACACTCACACAATTGTAAAAGGATTTCACCTGTTACACCTGGTTTAGAAGATGCCTTTTTGTATAAGTTACGGAATTGTTTTTCAAGAATTCCGTACGTATATTTTGCTTTTTGTTTCTCCAGTAATTGTACTGAATACTCCGATTGCTTAGATCTTCTACGTGAATTCCCGTGTTGACCTGGACCGTAGTTCTTTTTCTCTAACGATTTGTCAGCACCGAAGATTGCTTCACCGAATCTACGTGCAATTTTGGTTTTTGGACCTGTATATCTTGCCATTTCTTAGATTTTAAGGGGTTAAACTCTTCTACGTTTTGGAGGTCTACA
>Ga0308002_1000658_pt1 | contig 12314 bp, 4 predicted proteins | sample Neamet34_FD_203148 | JGI IMG/M metagenome (GOLD analysis project Ga0308002, IMG submission 203148) | Marine microbial communities from water near the shore, Antarctic Ocean - #34 | ecosystem: Environmental > Aquatic > Marine > Unclassified | place: Southern Ocean | collected 2014-06-06
TAATCCTTTTAGTTTTCTAAATAAACTTGACCGGCTGAGTCCTGTTTTCTCAGATATTAAATCAATTGAAAACTCACTGCTTGTTAAATTCTCTTTAATTATTTGAACCACCTCAGACAGCAGGTTATCATCAGCTGTTTCCTTTTTTACTTTACTCTCCGAAATTGGGTTAAAAATTTGATTTAATCTTTGTCTAGACTTGAGAAGGTTGTTAACCGTTGCCATCAAAATTTGGATATTAAAAGGCTTTTCAACATAGGCATCTGCTCCAATTTCTAATCCTTCAACCTTATCGTCAATTTCGCTTAAAGCCGTAATCATAATCACAGGAATATGACTGGTTTTAAAGTTTGTTTTTATGATATTACATAATTCCTTGCCATCCATTACAGGCATCATAACATCTGTTATTATTAGGTCTGGATTTTTTGCTACTGCTATTAAAAGCGCCTCCTTGCCATTAGGGGCATCTATTACGGTGTATTTCTTTTCTAATTCAACTTTAATAGTAGCTCTTAAATCTTCATTATCTTCAACAAGTAATATGAGTTTATTTGTACTAAGGTTATTTTCAAAAAACTCAGATTCATTTGTGTCGTTTTCTTCAATTAATATATCTTTTTCATTGTAATGCTCACTTCCTTTTTGAAGAATTACAGAAAAAGTAGCACCCAAATTCTCTTTACTCTTTAATTTAATTTGTCCTTTATGTAATTCTACTATTTTTTTTGAAATCATCAAGCCCATACCAGAGCCAGAAATCCCTTTATTATTTATATTAGTGCCTCTTGTAAATCTTGAAAAAATTAATTTTTGTTCTTTCTCTGGAATCCCAAAACCATAATCAATAAAGTCTATTGTAATAGTTTTGTTATTCACTGAAGCATTTATTTCAATTTGCCCCCCATCTTCACTATACTTTATTGCATTTGAAATTAAGTTATAAAAAATCCGGGACATTTTATTTTCATCAAACCAAACAGATAGTTTTGGAACAGAAACGGAAATATCAATAGATTTTTTTTCGAGCAGTGGCTCAACCTCAGCTATAATTCTATGTAATATTCTCTTTAAATCTACTTTTGTTACTGATAAAGTAAGCATTCCACGATCTGCCTTTTGAAAGTCCAAAAGCTGTGTAACATATTCGTTTAAATTTTGTGTATTTCTAGAGATTAGATCAAGACTATTTTGAAATTTATTTTCTTCAGAAGAAAGTTGAGAAACCAAGAGTTGAATTAGTGTAACAGGAGTTCTAATATCATGTGCAACCTCTGTAAAAAACTTTATTTTATTTTCATTGTTGTTTTTATCTGCTATTGATTTTTTTACTTGAATAAATAAATATAATAACATAAGTCCTAGCAGGCCATACCCTAGAAATGCCCAATAACCTAGCCAAAATGGGTTTTTAATAATGATATCGATAGTGTAAGTTTCTGGAGAAGCTACGCCATCTACATTAGTAACTTTAGTTTCTAGAGAATAATTGCCTGGAGGTAATTTTGAATAAATAGCCTTTCTACTATTTTTTGATATAATAGGGTGTTCATCATAGCCTTTTAACTGCCAAGAAAATGTTTGTTTTTTTGATCCATAAAGACTGGGAGTCTCAAAATCAAAACTTAGTGAATTCTGGTTATAATTAAGTTCAAGGGTATCAAGAAAGTTTATGTTTTTTTTAAGCAGTGTGCTATCTGGCACAGCACCATTCACTTTAAAATCAGAAACATAAATCTTAAAACTTCCTTTCTCTTTTCGGAAATTTAAAGGGTTGAATAGCGCAGCTCCTTTTGGCCCGCCAAAAGCTATACGCCCGTCATTAGATTTTCTAGAAGCCCCAATGCCAAAAGTCTCAATGGTTAAACCATCTCTAGTGTCGTACTTACTAACAATAGTTTTTTTTGTGTTTAATTGCCATAATCCCGAATAACTTCCTAACCATAAATTTTCGTCTACATCTTTTTGAATAGAAAATACTGTCCCCGATTCAAAACTTAGTTCTTTGTTTAGGAGTGTTGTATCATTGGTAGAAAAATCATATTTTAAGAGCCCTTGGGTATTTCCAATCCAAAGACAATTGTTTTGTTTGTCAAAAAATAATGAGTAAATCTGGTCAATATCTCTGTAACCTGGGCTTTTTATTTTTTTTAAGCTTTTTGTTGCCTTATTAATTTCAAACAATCCATTTGCAGAACCTACATATATTATATTTTTATTGCCTGCAACGATAGCCCTTGCGTTACCCGTTTTATAACTGTTTACTAAAGTACCATTTTGATAATGTTTCACAGGACCATCAATTCCTCCTACCCATATATCATTCTGATCTACGTAGGTTGTAAAAATTAATTTAGATTTCTTTTCCTTTTCTATTAGAGGAAAGTCTGAGGTTTCCCCTGTTTTTGGGTTAAACTGAAGCAATCCATTACCATAAACACCTAGAAGCAGCTGTTCCCCATACTTATTAATAGTTAATACGGGCCTATTTAAAAGACTTGATTTCTTATTATAATTAGTCCAATTTCCTTTTGGCGAAAGTTTACTGAGGCCCTTTTCTGTGCCAAACCAAACATTTCCTTCTTCTTGTTCTTCTTCTTCAAAATAAATCGAACGGATGTAATTGGTATTGATACTATTTGGTTTGTAAGGAATGTAAGAAATATTTTTAAAGGCATTATCTCTAGGAAAAATCAAATCAATACCAACTTCTCTTAGCCCAAGCCAATACACATTGTCGTTATCAACAAAAATTTCATAGATACTTTTCTGACTCAGAGAGTTTAAACTATTGGGATTGTATTTTATTTTATTGACAACTTTAAAATTTTCATTCATTGTCAATAAACCCAATCCTTCTAGTGCTATTAATGCTGTATCATCCTTATCAAACCCAATGGATCTTATCGTATTTGTTTTTATTCGCTTATCAAAAAGGTTTACTTTGTTTACTTTTTCATTATCAATAACAAAAAGGCCTTTTTGATAGGTTCCTGCCCAAATTCGATTTTGTTTGTCAAAATCAAAGTCAAGTACTTCAATATCTTCAAGTAGTATTTTTTGTTTTGCAAGCTGATTGTTTTCCTTTGAATACTCATAAACATTAATTCCTTTTGTAGATGCAACGTATACTTTATTTTGTTTTACATGAATTTGTCTATTAAAAAGAGTCTTTGGAAATAAGACTTCACTTAATTTTTTGGATTTTAAATCATAAATTAATAACCCCGATTTAAGACCAATAATTATAGTATTATCATCGATTTGTTCAAAACATAAAAAATTGCGGTACTTTAAGTTTAAAATACTTTTGAAACTATCTTTTTGGTATTGATATTGCAAAAGTTCTCCTTTAGAACCTAAAACAAAAAGAGTTCCGTTTTTGCTGATAATATCTACAATTCCATGGGTTGTATACTTATTATAGTTTTTAAAATTATATCCAGAGTACCTATTTAAACCTTGTTCAGTTCCAATCCACATATAGCCCAAAGTATCCTTTGCAAAAGCACGTACAGCACCACTTTTAACACCATCATAAGCACCAAGATGTTTAATTTGCTGCCCATATGTTTGGTCAGGAAAAAAAAACATTAAAAAGCAAATTATGCAAAAAAACCTTTTCATTATAACAATTCATTTAGGAAATTAACATCCAACTCGTTTAAACTTTTTTGTGTTTTAGCAAGTTTATTATCAAGGACTTATATCTGTGAAAATACAATTTATTAATTTTGTTTTGACTTCATTACCTCTTTTAACCACCAATCTCTTTCCGGATTATACTTGTATTGCTTTTTTTGAGTATTAAGTGAAGTACAAGACACTACCAAAGCAGTGCAACAGAATAATAAAAAGGATATGCTTAGGCTCCTTAAAGTATTTTCTCCATTTTTCTTCCCATTTCAATTCTATAAAAATATAAATGCAAAAATCAATTTAAGCCTATATAAAAGATTTTCAATTTAGGTCAAATTACTTTAATAATTGGTCATGTTTTTGAGAAAGCTATGCCATAATGCATGCCAGACAAATTTGAAAATATAATACACTATTAAAATGTAGAAAACCATCGCAGAGATTATTTATGTAAGCTAAGATTAGCCTAACTTTACAAATAAAACGGCCTTTATTTATTCATGAAGCAAAAACAGACCCCCTCTCAAACTCCCGACATCCACCAACTGCTTAAAACGCACTTTGGATATGACAGTTTTAGACCCAACCAACTAGAAATTATCCAGCATGTTTTGTCTGGCAAGGATACCCTGGCTATTATGCCAACAGGAGGAGGTAAAAGTTTATGTTATCAATTACCAGCCCTAGCTCAACAAGGGGTTGCTATTGTAATTTCTCCTTTAATTGCCCTTATGAAAGATCAAGTAGATGCTTTGAGAGGCAATGGCGTTGCTGCCGCTTTTTACAACAGTTCTCAAGACCAACAAACCCAGCAAGATATTTTAGAAAGCCTAATGGCCGGGACTTTAAAATTACTCTATGTAGCCCCAGAGAGTATTTGGGGAATAACAAACTATCTACAAAAGAGCATTATTAGTTTGATTGCTGTAGATGAGGCGCATTGTATTTCTTCTTGGGGACATGATTTTAGGCCAGCCTACACTCAGTTAAAGAGGTTGCAATTAGAGTTTCCTGAAGCTCCTATAATAGCCTTAACCGCAACTGCAGATAAAGCAACACAACAAGACATTGTTAACCAGTTGGCAGTGCCTGATGCCACTAAATTTATATCTAGCTTTGATCGGCCTAATTTATATCTTGATGTAAGACCTGGCCAGCAGCGGTTACAACAAATTTTCAAGTTTTTAGGATCTCGAGGGTTGCAAAGTGGTATTATATATTGTTTGAGTAGAAAAAATACCGAAACCCTTGCCGCAAAATTAAAAGCAAAAGGCTATGATGCCCAGGCCTATCACGCAGGGCTTGCCCCAGAACAGCGAAGCCGCATACAAGAAAATTTTGTAAACGACACAACTCCTATTATCGTGGCCACAGTTGCCTTTGGAATGGGCATAGACAAAAGTAATGTGCGCTGGGTAATACATTACAATATGCCTAAAAACATAGAGGGATATTATCAAGAAATTGGCCGTGGGGGCCGTGATGGTTTAAAAGCACATGCGCTATTGTTTTATAGCTATGCAGATGTCATGCAACTACGCAAGTTTGCACAGGGCACACAAACTCAAGAAATACAGATAGCCAAGTTAGAACGCATGCAGCAATTTGCAGAAGCACTGAGTTGCAGGCGTAAAGCACTCCTTAATTACTTTGGCGAGTTTATTACAGAAGATTGTGGCAATTGTGATATTTGTAAAAACCCTCCAACCTATTTTGATGGTACACTCATTGCCCAAAAAATATGCTCAGCGGTAGTAAGGCTTCAAGAAAAAGAAGCCCTTGGTTTAGTGATAGATGTATTGCGGGGGTCTAAAAACCAACAAGTTTTTGAAAAGGGGTACCAGCACATCAAAACATTTGGAGCAGCTAAAGATATTTCTTGGAGAGATTTGCAACAATATATTATACAGCTGCTTAATCAAGGAGTATTAGAAATTTGGTTTCATGAAGGTGGAAGGCTGCTGTTAACAGAACTTGCCAAACAAATTTTGTTTCAAGGCAAGCAAATAAAACTAGCAACATTACTTCAAGAAGATACCAAGGCAACTCTTGTCAAACAGAGCGCCTCTTCAAAAGGGAAAGAATTGTTTGAAAAATTAAGAATACTTCGCAGTGTGTTTGCTAAAGACATGGGGGTTCCTGCCTATGTTGTTTTTAGTGATGCCAGTCTTCAAGATATGGAGCAAAAAAAGCCCACCACCATGGAAGGGTTTTCAAAAATTAGTGGTGTAGGAAAAGCCAAACTAGAAAAATATGCAGCTGCTTTTATTAAAATAATTGCAAAGCACCAGGACGGCAAGGCTACAAAAACACCCACCCACCAAAAGAGTTATCAATTGTTTCAAGAAAAATTGTCTCCAGCTCAAATTGCCTACAAAAGAGGTATTACTGAAAACACGGTATATACCCATCTGATAAAAATAAATGAATTAGGAACCCCATTAGATTTGCATCAATTTATTAAATCTACAGAAATTTTAAAGATTCAGCAGGCAAAAAAAGAGCTGGATAATCCAGATAGTCTTAAAGCCTATTTTGAGTATTTTGAGCAGAAAATACCCTATCATAAGATAAAATTAGGATTATACTTAAAAAAATAAAGCCATAAAAAAAGCCATTATAAAATATAATGGCTTTGATTCTTTTTCATTGCAATTTGTTTTAGGTAAAATTTGGGGCAAAAAACATATTACAATACAAACTTGACCCTTAATCATGTGTTTTTAACTACCATATGAGAAAAATATGAACTTGTTTTACTCATAAAATAACCTTAATTTTCTTGGATTACCCTATTTTTGTTAATGTTATGATAAAACACATTTGGTTTATTTTATTTCTTCTCACTGGTATTTTGCAAGCTCAAAATGACCAGGACCAAACCCCTGACATTAAAGTGGAAGATATAAAAAACCAACTTCAAACTAAGGATCTGCCTTCAACAACACGCATTGATAATCTTCTAATTGTTGGTAAAGATTTTATCACAAAATCTGAAGATAGTGCGCGTTATTACCTTGAAAAAGCACTGCAACTCAGTAAGATTGAAAAAGACAGCTTTAACATCATTAGAGCATACAACAGATTTTCTGTACTAGAAAAATACCTTGAAAATGATTTAAACACATTGAAGTATGCAGATAGTGCCCTTGAATATGGTTCTTCTGCTAATCAAAAACATTTTGCAGGGATTGCATACGCTCACTCAAACAAGGGGCTTGCTTATAACTATCTAGAACGTTTTGATTTGTCTTTAGAAAGCTTTTTAAATGCCAATAGTTTTTTATTAAAAGATGATCAAGACACTCAAATCAAAACATATTTAGCAGAAAATTATACTCACTTAGCTAAAATATATTCTTCTATAAAAAATAATGAAACAGCCTTAGAGTGTATAAAAAAGTCACTTACAATATCAAAGGCCATAGACGCCTATTGGGAGACTGGAGAATCTTATGAGTTTATGTTTGCTCATTATTTTGATGAAAAACAGTACGCACTTGCCCAGAAGTATATTGATAGCGCTCAAACCATGTATGCTAAAGCTGAAAATGTCCAGGGCATTCAATTCTTAGCTAAATACAGGGCAGAAATTTACTTAAAACAAAACAAGCCAGATTTGGCCATACCAATCTATGATGCGCTTTTACAACTAGATAAAAAAGACGGTGTTGCTTATATATTGACAGAAGGATATACTTTTTTAAGTAAGGCGTATACCAACAAAAATAAGTTTAAACTAGCTGCAAAGTATCTTGATAGTGCTAGGGTACAAGCCTCTATTTCTGAAAATCTCTCTCACCGCATTTCTATTGCAAGCCAACAGGCAAAAATTTATAAAAGCAGGAAGCAACTATCCCGAGGAATTTTAGAATTACAAACAATCCTAAAAAATGAAAACATTGATTTTTTTCAGGAATCCAAAAAAGATCTTTACAAAGAACTATCTGAGCTTTATGCTTTAAATAATGATCCAAAAAATGCCTTACTATCCTCAAATGAACACTACAGAATAAAGGATAGTTTACGCGCTATTTTGCAGAAAAATAAATTTAATGTAATTCAGTCTGAGTTTAATTACAATGAATTATCTGCAAAATTAAAGGCAAGAGACGCACAATTACAAGTTTCAAAAACAGAACAAAAAAGAGCTAGGGACAACACCTATTTTTCTTTTGGTGTTTTAAGTTTAATTGTACTTTTTTTCCTGATTTCTTTTTACAGACAAAAGAAATTAAACACCGTTAAAAGAGAAAACTTAATGGCCAAACAAGAAGTTCTTTCTGTAAAACAAGAAGCGCTGGATACCCAAGTAGCTTTTAAAAATAAACAGATTACAGATTTTGCTATTCACATTTCAGAAAAAAATGAACTGCTAGAAAAAATCAAGATAAAATTAAAACAAGTAAAAGTTATAAACGATACTCATAAAGCAGTTGTTAATGACACCATCCATTTTATTAATAATGATATTGATCAAAATAGAGAGAAAATACAACTATACCAGCAAGTTAATCAGACCAATGATTCTTTTAGAGCCAAAATAGAACAGCTGTATACCAATTTAAACGACAAAGAAAAGAAGGTCGCTACCATGCTGCGTTTAGGGCAACCCTCAAAACAAATTGCATTACAGTTAGGTATTAGTGCTGCTTCTGTAGACAACTACCGCTACAACCTTAGAAAGAAGATGGAAATTCCTAAAGGGCACTCTCTTAAAGACTTTATAAATAAGATTTAAAATAGTGTATTAAAAAAAACTTCCTGCGCTGTCTTGAAGGTGTTTTTGTGAGCCTCCAATATTACATCAATATCTTTAGAATAGCCTCCTCCCATACTTACTTGAACAGGAATATTTGCCTTTTTACAGCTTTCAAAAACAAAACGATCTCTTTGCATACACCCCTTTAGAGTACACCCTAATTTACCTAATTTGTCACTTGCCAAAATATCTACACCGCTTAAATAAAAGATAAAATCAGGGCTTACTTTTGTTAATAACCTAGGCAATGTATTTTTTAAAATCTCTAAATACAAAGCGTCTTGGGTATCATTCTCTAGACCAATATCTAAATCACTTGTTTGTTTTTTAAACGGATAGTTTTTGGCCCCATGCATAGAAAAAGTGAACACATTTGGGTGGTCTTGAAAAAGCGCAGCTGTTCCATTTCCTTGATGCACATCAAGGTCTATAATAAGTATTTTACTAGCTTTTTTTGAGTCTAATAAATAGTGCGCCGCGATCCCTTGGTCATTTAAAAGGCAGAAGGCTTCTCCGTGGTCTTTAAAGGCATGATGCGTTCCTCCGGCTATATTCATGCCAACACCATTTGTTAAAGCATACTCGCACCCCTGGATGGTACCACCAATAATGTAATGACTTCTGTCTACTAGTTCTTGTCTTAACGGAAATCCTATTTTCCGAATCTCTTTCTTATCAAGAGATAGATTTACTAATTTGTTATAGTAGCCCTCTCCATGGACTTTTAAAATAAGTTCGGGAGCTACTCTCTGGGGCTCAAAAAAATTTTCTGCAGTGCAAATTCCCTGTTCAAGCAATAGCTTTGGAAGCAGCTCATATTTAACCATAGGAAACCGATGTCCCTGCGGAAGTGCATATGTATAAATAGGATGATTCGCAATTTTAAGCATCTCTATGCAATGCTGTCTCCATTGCTTACACCCTCAGTATCTGGGTTTACAAACACGAGTGTCCCGTCTGGCATTTGGGTCATTAAAATCATTCCCTGACTTTCTACCCCTCTTAGGGCTCTTGGTGCTAGATTTACCAAAACCGTTACCCTCTTTCCTATAATTTCTTGGGGCGTGAAACTCTCTGCAATTCCAGATACAATGGTGCGCACATCTAGTCCTGTATCTACCTTTAATACCAACAACTTTTTTGCTTTTGGCATTTTTTCTGCGGCAATGATTGTTCCTACACGCATGTCTAATTTTGTGAAATCATCAAAGGTGCAGGTGTCTTTTTGCGGCGTTGTAACTTTGTTAGCAATCTCATTTGCTAATTTACTAGCAGCTAGTTTATCCATTTGTGCTTGTATTTGTGGTTGCTCTATTTTACTAAAAAGAAGTTCGTTTTTATGTATGGTATGTCCACCAGAGATAAGTGTTTGCCTAGTAGCTACATCACTCCATTGCAAGCCATTTTTAGTTTCTCTAGAACTAATATTAAGCATTGCTTTTAACTTTTTAGAGGTATGAGGTAAAAAAGGCTCACTTAAAACCGCCAGTGCAGTTGCAATTTGAAGAGCAACATACATTACTGTTTTGGTGCGCGCCTGGTCTGTTTTTATAGTTTTCCAAGGCTCTTGTTCTGCCAGGTACTTATTACCCAACCGGGCAACATTCATAAGTTCTTGCTGGGCCTCTCTAAAGCGGTACCGCTCTATAGAGCTTTCAATAACTGCAGGATATGCTTTTAATGTTTCTAAGGTCTTTGTATCTATTTGGGTGAGTGTTCCCTCACCAGGAGTAACCCCATCATAGTATTTGTGAGTTAATACCGTAACGCGGTTTATAAAGTTTCCGAAGATTGCCACAAGTTCATTATTGTTCCTTGCTTGAAAATCTGCCCAGGTAAAGTCATTGTCTTTTGTCTCTGGCGCATTTGATGTTAGTACATAACGCAACACATCTTGCTGATTTGGAAAATCTTCTAGATATTCATGCAGCCATACAGCCCAATTCTTTGAGGTTGAAATTTTATTACCCTCAAGATTTAAAAATTCATTAGCAGGAACATTGTTTGGGAGTATATAACTTCCCTCAGCTTTAAGCATGCTAGGGAAAATGATACAATGAAAAACAATATTATCTTTCCCTATAAAATGTAGTAGTTTGGTGTCTTTATCTTTCCAGTAAGGCTCCCAGTCTTTGCCCTGTTTTTCTGCCCATTGTTTTGTTGCTGAAATATAACCAATTGGCGCATCAAACCATACGTAGAGTACTTTGCCCTCTGCACCAGGGGCAGGAACAGGGATTCCCCAATCAAGATCACGGGTAACCGCCCTGGGGCGAAGACCGTCATCAATCCAAGATTTACACTGGCCGTATACATTTGTTTTCCAATCTTTTTTGTGCTCCTGTAAAATCCAATCTTTTAAAAATGGCTCGTATTGATCTAGGGGTAAAAACCAATGTTTGGTTTCTTTTAAGCTAGGAATAGCACCAGTAATAGCACTTTTTGGCCCTATAAGATCTGTTGCGTTGTGGGAGGTTCCGCAGCTTTCACATTGGTCTCCATAACTTTCTTCATTACCGCATTTTGGGCATGTTCCTACAACAAATCTATCTGCAAGAAATTGATTTGCATCTGCATCATATAATTGCTGTGTTACCTGTTCTATAAACTTACCTTCACTGTGTAGTTTTTTAAAAAACGCACTAGCGGTCTCATGATGTATTTTTGAGCTTGTACGTGAATAGTTGTCAAAAGAAATTCCGAAATCTTCAAAAGATTGTTTGATAATACCGTGGTATTTATCAACCACTTGCTGGGGAGTAATTCCTTCTTTTTTTGCCTTTAAGGTAATGGGCACTCCATGCTCATCACTACCACAGACAAAGACAACATCTTTTGATTGCATGCGCTGAAAACGAGCATAAATATCTGCGGGAATATATACTCCGGCTAAATGCCCAATATGCACAGGACCATTGGTGTATGGTAATGCGGCAGTAATGGTATATCTTTTTGGATCTTGACTCATGTTTTTTTAGCAAAGGGTTATGCTACAAAAATAACATTTTAATAAGCAGATGCCACGTAATTTAAAAATTGATATTACTTGATTAAAATACTCCTACTGTAAAATTGCCCTTGGGTATTAATCCTGTAAATATACTGTCCATACCCAAGTCTTGTGTTAGCCCTCGCTTTTACATCGATACGGTGTTTGCCTTGATGCAAAATTTCATTGCCAAGGGTAGCGACCTCTTGCCCTAGGATGTTAAATAATTTAAGCTCAACATGGCCTGTGTTTTGCATGTTTATCTCTATAAAGGTGCGGTTGTCTCTATAGGTAGCAACATGGCTAAAGTGGCTTATATTTGAGAAATCTGGAATAGTTAAGCCTTGGCAATTTAGGCCAAGATTAAGGGTTTGGTAATTATCATTTAATAAAATTGTATTTACAACACTTGGGTCTATACAAAACCAATCTGTTAATACACTGGCATATACATCTCTAAAATCTGTGGAAGGAACAAGGTTATCGTTGTTGTCCCAGGCGCTTGGATTTATATCTGGATGGGCCCCTACAAAACCGCTTCCGTTAAGTCCTGCTCCAAAAAGAAATGTTGGAGATGCCGATCCGTGATCTGTACCATTAGATCCATTTTCATAAGGACGCCTACCAAACTCAGAGATAGTCATGCCCAACACTTTATCATCATATCCTGCGCTTGCAAGGTCTTCATAAAAGTTTTTAATACCACTGGCCAAATTTTCATGAAGCCCTCTTTGTTTGTTTACCTGGTTTGCATGGGTATCAAAACCACCTAGTGATATCATATAAACCTTTGTGCCAAGTCCTCCTTTAATCATCCTAGCTATAATTGCCAATTGTTCAGACAAGTCGTCTTGCAGGTATGTTGCCTGGTTACTGGAGGCCATATAGGCATCATTAATTACTTCTGCATAGGTATATGTTGTA
>Ga0308002_1000672_pt1 | contig 12114 bp, 4 predicted proteins | sample Neamet34_FD_203148 | JGI IMG/M metagenome (GOLD analysis project Ga0308002, IMG submission 203148) | Marine microbial communities from water near the shore, Antarctic Ocean - #34 | ecosystem: Environmental > Aquatic > Marine > Unclassified | place: Southern Ocean | collected 2014-06-06
TCACCGAGCTCATGGCTGAGACAGTGCCCAGATCGTTACACCATTCGTGCAGGTCGGAACTTACCCGACAAGGAATTTCGCTACCTTAGGACCGTTATAGTTACGGCCGCCGTTTACCGGGGCTTCAATTCAAACCTTCGAAATAAATTTCTAAGCTCTCCTCTTAACCTTCCGGCACCGGGCAGGTGTCAGACCCTATACTTCATCTTTCGATTTTGCAGAGTCCTGTGTTTTTGATAAACAGTCGCCTGGGCCTATTCACTGCGGCTCAATAAATTGAGCGTCTCTTCTCCCGAAGTTACGAGACCATTTTGCCTAGTTCCTTAGCCATGAATCACTCGAGCACCTTAGAATTCTCATCTTGACTACCTGTGTCGGTTTGCGGTACGAGTAAATAATATCTGAAGTTTAGAGGTTTTTCTTGGAAGTATGATTAGGACTATATCCAATTGTCAAAAGACGCTTGGTACTATCAGGTTCTCCAAGTCGAACGGATTTGCCTATCCGACCTATAAATACACCCTTTAACGCACTATTCCGTCAGTGCGCAAGTCTTTCACTACTCCGTCACCCCATCACAATATTATTTAGTACAGGAATATTAACCTGTTTTCCATCGACATCTCCTTTCGGATTAGCCTTAGGACCCGACTAACCCTCAGCTGATTAGCATAGCTGAGGAAACCTTAGTCTATTGGTGAGCAGGTTTCTCGCCTGCTTTATCGTTACTTATGCCTACATTTGCTTTTCTATACACTCCACAATACTTCGCAGTACTGCTTCAACGCAGAATAGAATGCTCCCCTACCATAAAATCCATAGCTTCGGTAATATACTTATGCCCGATTATTATCCACGCACGATCGCTCGACTAGTGAGCTGTTACGCACTCTTTAAATGAATGGCTGCTTCCAAGCCAACATCCTAGCTGTCAAAGCAATTGAACAGCGTTTGTACAACTTAGTATATATTTTGGGACCTTAGCTGATGGTCTGGGTTCTTTCCCTCTCGGACATGGACCTTAGCACCCATGCCCTCACTGCTGAGCATATGTCATAGCATTCGGAGTTTGTCAGGGTTTGGTAGGCGGTGAAGCCCCCTAGCCCAATCAGTAGCTCTACCTCTATGACACTTTATCTCAACGCTGCACCTAAATGCATTTCGGGGAGTACGAGCTATTTCCGAGTTTGATTAGCCTTTCACCCCTACCCACAATTCATCCAAACACTTTTCAACGTATATTGGTTCGGTCCTCCACTCCAGATTAACGGAGCTTCAACCTGATCATGGGTAGATCACTCGGTTTCGCGTCTACCCCCGCTAACTTAACGCCCTATTCAGACTTGCTTTCGCTTTGACTACGGATCTAAAATCCTTAATCTCGCTAACGAGGAGTAACTCGTAGGCTCATTATGCAAAAGGCACGCCGTCACCCGAAGGCTCCGACCGCTTGTAAGCATATGGTTTCAAGATCTATTTCATTCCCTTATTCAGGGTGCTTTTCACCTTTCCCTCACGGTACTTGTTCACTATCGGTCTCTCAGTAGTATTTAGCCTTACCAGATGGTTCTGGCAGATTCAGACAGGATTACACATGTCCCGCCCTACTCAGGATACTAATAGGTATGCAAGATATTTCATATACAGGACTATCACCTTCTTCGGTTAAACTTTCCAGTTTATTCTATTATAATTTGCAATTCCACGTCTTAGTCCTACAACCCCAACTTTGCCTAAACAAAATTGGTTTGGGCTATTCCCTCTTCGCTCGCCGCTACTAAGGGAATCACTATTGTTTTCTTTTCCTCCGGGTACTTAGATGTTTCAGTTCCCCGGGTTAGCTCCTATAAATAGGTAACAGATCTTCAACCTGCTAGGTTTCCCCATTCGGAAATCTACGAATCAAATGTTATTTGCACATCCTCGTAGCTTATCGCAGCTTATCACGTCCTTCATCGCCTCTGAGAGCCTAGGTATCCACCATATGCCCTTATTAACTTATTATTTTTACTCTCTACTCCAATCAATATCCAATAAATCAAAGAACTTTTAAAAGTGGAGAATATCGGAGTCGAACCGATGACCTCCTGCGTGCAAGGCAGGCGCTCTAGCCAGCTGAGCTAATCCCCCTAGTTGAATAATGTAGTCCCGGGCAGACTTGAACTGCCGACCCCTACATTATCAGTGTAGTGCTCTAACCAACTGAGCTACGGGACTATTTCCCATTCCTCTTTTCTTTTAAAAGAAAAATTGAAGATAGAAACAATAAATATTTGATAACAAACTCTAGAAAGGAGGTGTTCCAGCCGCACCTTCCGGTACGGCTACCTTGTTACGACTTAGCCCCAGTTACCAGTTTTACCCTAGGCAGTTCCTTTCGGTTACCGACTTTAGGTACCCCCAGCTTCCATGGCTTGACGGGCGGTGTGTACAAGGCCCGGGAACGTATTCACCGCGCCATGGCTGATGCGCGATTACTAGCGATTCCAGCTTCATGAAGTCGAGTTGCAGACTTCAATCCGAACTGAGATGAGCTTTGGAGATTTGCATCCAATCACTTGGTAGCTTCCTTCTGTACTCACCATTGTAGCACGTGTGTGGCCCAGGACGTAAGGGCCGTGATGACTTGACGTCGTCCCCACCTTCCTCTCGGCTTACGCCGGCAGTTTTCTTAGAGTCCCCGACATTACTCGCTGGCAACTAAGAATAGGGGTTGCGCTCGTTGCGGGACTTAACCCAACACCTCACGGCACGAGCTGACGACAGCCATGCAGCACCTTGTAAATTGTCCGAAGAAAATCTTGTTTCCAAAACTGTCAATCTACATTTAAGCCCTGGTAAGGTTCCTCGCGTATCATCGAATTAAACCACATGCTCCACCGCTTGTGCGGGCCCCCGTCAATTCCTTTGAGTTTCAATCTTGCGACCGTACTCCCCAGGTGGATTACTTATCACTTTCGCTTAGACACTGACAGTATATCGCCAATATCGAGTAATCATAGTTTACGGCGTGGACTACCAGGGTATCTAATCCTGTTCGCTCCCCACGCTTTCGTGCCTCAGCGTCAGTATCAGTTTAGTAAGCTGCCTTCGCTATCGGTGTTCTGTGTAATATCTAAGCATTTCACCGCTACACTACACATTCCGCCTACTCCAACTGAACTCAAGTTTATCAGTATCAATGGCAGTTTCGAGGTTGAGCCCCGAGATTTCACCACTGACTTAATAAACCGCCTGCGCACCCTTTAAACCCAATGATTCCGGATAACGCTTGGACCCTCCGTATTACCGCGGCTGCTGGCACGGAGTTAGCCGGTCCTTATTCGTTTGGTACCGTCAGCTCTCTACACGTAGAGAGGTTTCTTCCCAAATAAAAGAAGTTTACAATCCATAGAACCTTCTTCCTTCACGCGGCATGGCTGGGTCAGAGTTGCCTCCATTGCCCAATATTCCTCACTGCTGCCTCCCGTAGGAGTCTGGTCCGTGTCTCAGTACCAGTGTGGGGGATAGTCCTCTCAGACCCCCTAGATATCGTTGCCTTGGTGAGCAGTTACCTCACCAACTAGCTAATATCACGCATACTCATCTTATACCGCCGGAGCTTTAAGAATTCTAACATGTGTTAGAAAAATACTATAAGGTATTAATCCAAATTTCTTTGGCCTATCCCTCTGTATAAGGTAGATTGTATACGCGTTACGCACCCGTGCGCCGGTCGTCATCTGTAGCAAGCTACAATGTTACCCCTCGACTTGCATGTGTTAAGCCTGCCGCTAGCGTTCATCCTGAGCCAGGATCAAACTCTCCGTTGTATAAATTTTTAATCTTGTTTTAAAGTTATATGTTATTAACATTATTGTTTCTTAATCTTCAATCTTTTCAAAGAACTTATAAAGATGACCTAATTGCCATTATATACGTTTCAATATTTTCCAATAACTCGTTAGTTATTTTAGCGGAGTGCAAAGGTAATTACTTATTTTTAATTAACAAGACCTTTTTTAATAAATGTTTTAAGAGTTTTTAGTAAACCTTAATCAAACCAACCGTTGTTGTTTTGCGAGGGCAAAGATACTCACTCTTTTTTTAATAAACAACTAATATTTCTAAATAAAAATTATTTGCTTTTTTGATTCAAACACTTTCAAATTTTACATCCGAAATAAACAACCGTTGTTGTTTTGCGAGTGCAAAGATACTCACTATTTTTTTAACAAACATCCTGTTTTTTTAAATAAAAAAAGGATATTATTATATTAATTTTCAAGGTTCTTAAAACAAAGGAGTTAATACTACAATAACTTTATTCTTCTCCTATCTTCTTAACCTATTCATAGACGTTACCCTACTGAATGTTCTATTTATTTTGTATTAGTAACTATGAAACTAACTATTTCTAACTTCAAAGACATTGAGTAATCTTTTTGAATACATTTTATAAAACCTACTCTTCTTATTCCTTCAAAACGTTTTTTGTATAACACAATTTCAAAAGGGGTAAATACTAAATAAAAAAAGAGGTTATCAATATGATAACCTCTTTTTTTAGTGACTCCGGTAGGATTCAAACCTACAACCGCCACAGCCGTAATGTGGTATTCTATTCAGTTGAACTACGGAGCCATTTTGTGAGTGCAAAAGTACTAATTCTTTTCTATTAAATTACTTTTTTTTTGACTTTTAATGAATTTTAGCATCAATACCTCTTTCGCATAAAGCGTCACGCATTGGTCTTAAGGTTTTTAACTCACCTTTTTTAACTGCACATTTTCCATTATGATGAATAATCAAAGTGCATTGCTCCGCTTGAATACTTTCATGCTTACAAACTTTCATTAATGCATTGATTACATGATCAAAAGAATTATAATCGTCATTATAAATTATTAAATCATTTGTTTCAATAATTTTAGTTTCCCCCTTCACCTGTTCTTCTACTTCTGTTTCAGTCATCTTATCTTATTCTTTTATAGCTTTCGCTTTATCAATACTTATTTCATTATAGTTATAAATAGCAATCACTCTTGCTTCAATAAATCCTTTTTCTTTGTAAACATTCAATCTGTCTTTTGCGATTTCATAAGTGTCTAACAAATTAGATAGATATGTAACAGAACCTAAATCATTAGTTTTTTCTTCATAAGTATCAGTGTCTAATTCTATTATTACAGTTACCATCTCAACTGGTATAACATTTTTATATTCGGCAATTACTATTCTGTAATATAAACTATCTTTATTATAGTTTATTAGATTTTCCTCTATAGTCTTATTTAATAATGAATGTGTTTGGTTTTTACTTGAGTCTATTATTGAAGAAGAAGTATTACTATTTTCAGGAGGTGATTCATTTAAAAACAATACAGACTGTTTATTTACCCTTAAATTTTTTTTAGCATTAGCAACAGTAATTCTCTCACCATTAAAATATGCCGTAACAAATGCATCAGGAATACCTGAGTTTATTACTTCTATTTTCCTAAGTGAAGCTTCTGCTACGGAATTAAAAACCCCAGTTGTATATCTTATTTTATTAATAGGTATCAACTGACTATTTAAAGGCGTTATATTAAATAATACAGCTGAAGGTACAGGTTTTGAATATACTCCAATTTGAACGGTAAAAAATAGACCTTTCATTATTTCCACTTGATTTGCTTTAGCAACATTTGGAGCATCTATATAATAAGATGTTTTGATTTTATCAGATTTACTTGTTGGAACGACATTGATAATCTCATTGTTATCTTTTACAATTTGAACTACCTGTTCATTTATTATGTTTTTAGTATCTGAATTAGCTTCTTTATTGATTTTAGAAAAATCCTCATATCCCTCACTATAAATCAACTCTTCATATTCAGTAAAATCAATTTTAGGACTTACATTCTCTAATTCTAACGTTCTTGCTTTTGAAATTGAAATTCGTTTTCCATTATTATAAACAACAACAAATGCATCTTTATAATCACCCATTCCACGAATTTTTGTTTTTACCGTATTTGCAGAAGTGTAATTTGTAAAGTAACCAACCATAAATCGGGTAATACCATTATCTAATAACTGTCCTGAAACTGGTGCGAATTTGTTAAAATACTCTCTGTCAGGTTTATTTCTAAACGCTCCTATTTGGACCTTATAAATTAATCCTGTAGGTTGTACTGTATTTACGGGGATATCTTTAATTGATTTATAAATAGGCACATTAGTTGTTCTGAAAATATTTTGTTTTAAACTTTCTGGAGCTTTAAAATCAGCAAGTACAATGTTATAACTTTCAATCCCTTTTTCTTTTGGCTGTTCTTTTGTAATAGCGAAAGCAATAATATTTTCATTAATTTCATTAGACAGTCCTGAATTATTTAATAACTTATTAACTTTATTATATTTTTGAATAGCTCTTGTCTTATAAGTATTTTGTTCTTTAATTAAGGCATCTATTTCTGCTTGTAATTTTTTTATGTCGATATCATTAGTAACAACAATAGCCATTTTTATTTTACGTTTTGATATTAATTTTAAGTCTTTAATTTTATTTTCTAAAGATTTAATTTTCATCATATCCCTATCTGCAGATGATTTTATTTCAAAATAATATTTATAGACTTCTGATTCTAATATCTCATCTTTTTCTTCACCCTCAATGGTTACAACTATATTAGTAGGAATTACATTTATCAATTCATCTTCTTGCGCTTTAAGGTTAGCTGCTTTTTCTTTAATTTTTAATACTTTTTCTCTAAGTTCACTTTCCTTATTATCATTTACCTGCACATCAATTAATATAGCATCTTTATATTTACGCTTAACAGTTTCTGCACTATCACTTAAAAAACCTGCTCTATTTCCATAATAATTAGCTTGTAACTCAATTTCTTTTACTAGGCTAAATAGTTTTGTAGATTGTCTATTCTCAAAATTATTATCAACAGAAGTAATTATAGGAGTATTTGAGTTTAATTCATTTATAACCATTACAGTTTTATATGTTTTGATTGCTTCATTTATTTCTACCTTAGCCTCATGCTCCAAAACAATAGCTGCTTTATATTTTTCATTAGCATCAATTGGGTTTCTAGACTTCTTTGCGTCTTTTCTTAATTCTTTTGCCTTCTCAATTTTAAGGTTTGAATTTATCAGTTGTTTATCAGCTTTTATTAAGTCTTCATTAATTAAACCTGAATATTTTGCATTAATTTCTAAATTAAGAGCTTCTGTTTGTTTTATAGAGCGTTCTTTTTTAGTCACATTTGTTAACTCTTCAATTATTTCATTCTCAACTTGAGCTTGTTTAATTTTATATTTAGTGATTTTTTTACTAATGTTTTTAATTGACTTTACTGAATTTTTATTTTTTCTCTGTGCTTCTAACTTAATTAAGTCTAAATTTATTTCATTTAGCTCGATTAATTCATCCTCTAAATATTGAATTTTTTCTTTTCCTTCTATAGTTGAAAAGTCATCCATGTCTATATCTGACACCAAACTAGATTTGGTTTGATTTGAAGCCTGTAAAATTTGATTGGATTCAATAATTTCTTGATTTATTTCAATTTCGTTTAATGTTTTAGATTTTAATTGACTTAATATTTCAATTTGATTATCTATTTCCTGTATTGCACTTGAATTTTCTTTTTTTAATTTATTTAATTCAATCGTTTTTAAATCAATTTTATTAATCAAATCAGAATTGAGTTTATTTTTAGAGATGGCTTTATCAGAAATTGTAGTATTACTAGAATCAATATTTTCAAGCCCCTCAATAAACCCAGGCATTAAATCTCCGACAGAAATTGAACCTAACAATAGTTTAGGTTCTGAATCTATTATTGATTGTAACTTTGTATTCTCTCTCATCACTGAGACTTTAAGCTTTTCTAAATTCTTAATACGTTTTTCAATATCTTTTTTGTTGGTAGGCTTTGAACTTAAGTATGCATTTAATGTTCCTAATTCAGTATCAATTTCAGATATTAATTGATTATTCAAAGCAATGTTTCTAGTTAATTTTACAGTTTCACTAGCTTTAGAGTTATCTGTGATTTCTTTTTCTATATAATAATTAGGTATTAAATCAATTACATCAACTGTAGTAGTGACCATAGACAAGTCAACCACTGTATTATCAATTTTAGTACTCAATTTTTCTTTGAACTGTGCTAATTCTTGAATTTGGTTTAGAATTACTTCATTCGTTGAATCACTTTCTAATTTTAATTCCAAAACAGAAATTTGACTATCAATGACTTTTATAGTTTCTCTATTTAATTTGTTTTGAGCAACTACTTTTTGATTAGTATTTTCAATGCTATTAATTTTATTTTGTTCTATTTCAAAATCATTATTAATTGTTTCAATGTTAACAATGTCATCCGATTCTAATTCAGTATCAATACTATTATCAATTACCTCTTGATAGTCTGTATTCTTATTAAGTACTGAGACTTTAAACTTTTCTAAATTCTTAATACGTTTTTCAATATCTTTTTTATTGGTAGGCTTTGAACTTAAGTATGCGTTTAATGTTCCTAATTCAGTATCAATTTCAGATATTAATTGATTATTCAAAGTAATGTTTCTAGTTAACTTTACAGTTTCACTAGCTTTAGAGTTATCTGTGGCTTCTTTTTCTATATAATAATTAGGTAGTAAATCAATTACATCAACTGTGGTAGTGATAATAGACAAGTCAACCACTGTATTATCAATTTTAGTACTCAAATTTTCTTTGAACTGTTCTAATTCTTGAATTTGGTTTAGAATTATTTCATTCGTTGAATCACTTTCAAATTTTAACTCCAAAACAGAAACTTGACTATCAATTTCATTTATAGTTTTTTTATTTAATTTATTTTGAGCAACTACTTTTTGATTAGTATTTTCAATACTATTAATTTCATTTTGTATTATTTCAAAATCATTAATAATTGTTTCAACATTAACAATGTCCTCAGATTCTACTTCAAGTTCAATACTATTGTTTATTACCTCTTGAAAGTTTGTATTCTTATTAAGTACTGAGACTTTAAGTTTTTCTAAATTTTCAATTCGCTTTTTAATCTCTTTTTTATTGATAGGTTTTGAACTTAAGTATGAGTTTAATGTCCTTAATTCAATATCAATTTCGTTCTGATGAGTAGATTTATTAAGTACATTTTCCTGTGCTTTAATTTCTTTATCAATTGCTCTTAACCATTGCGTGGGTGTGAAATCACTTCGCTTTTCATTTAACCCAGTCAAACTAACCTTTTGAGCTTTAATATTATTATCTTTTAATACTATATCAATTTTGCCGAAATCTGAATCAGACATATTTAATTCATTCTGAATTTTCACTTTATCATTTGGATGAACTTTAGTTACATAAGCTTTTATTGAATAAACAGGGTCATTAATTTCTTTTGCAACTTTTATTAATTCAATGTTCAGGCTACCATCTAAAATATTGTCGATTTGAGTTTTATTTAATTTAACTTCATTAGTTAGCATCTCAATTTCATTATCATTTACTGATATTATTTTTAAATACTTATCTTTTAATTTTTTCTTTTTTGTTGATTCACTATTCAGTTTAGCATTACTATTTTCTTTTCTAAGTCTATTGATATTAGAGTTTAATTTCATTAATTCAGAATTAATTTTACTAATTTCATTTATAGCTCTAGTTCCATTTGTAATAATTCGCTCTGACTTAGTTATTTTAGCTCTTTTTTTAATATGCTCATCAAAGAAAGCTGTTTCATTATAAATTACAATACCCAAAGCTGCTCGGTCCTCATCATCAACAGATTTTACTTTAAGTAGTAATATTTTAGATTTAATAATTTCTCCTTGAAGATTAATATTTTCCTTATCAATTGCTAGAGCTAACTCTAAATAGTTACTTGCATCATTTTTTTGTTGTATCGCTTTTTCATTTTTAAAATAAACAGATTGAAAAATTGTATTTTTATTTACTTCATCAGTTTCATTATTAGCTTTATTCACAAGTAACTTAATTTCTTCAAGTGTTTCATTTAATCCATTTAATTTTTCATTTGCTAAATGATATGCTACTGTTAAATTATTATCATTTCTATAATAAATATTTTCAAGATCAATTATTTTATCATCCAACACTTTTTGCACATCAAACTTTGTTGAATAAGGATCGAGACCGACCTCCACAAATATTTCATTAACTTTTCCTACTTTATTTAAAGAATCTAAATCAAATTTGGCTGCATTTGGTTTTAACTTAGAAAATTCTTTGAAAATTTCTGCCATAATAGCTGTTTGATTATCAAATCTCTCATCAAATTTCTGTTCAACTTTGATATAATTACCATTAACAGCATCAGTTAAATGAGTAATCGTCATTTTTAAAGGTCTTAATTCTTTTAAATGAGGTATATTTATTACCGCTTGATGTGAAATTTCTTCACCATATACAGTCATCACAAAGTTATACTTTCCACTTTTAGTAAAATTAATTAAATAACTTCCTTGTTTAGAGTTAGACTTAAACGTACCAATTTTCTTTCCATTTGAATAATTTGATACCACTATTTCAATATCTTTATTAGAATTATCTACTGTGTTTTTAAATTCACCTATAATAACAACCATTTGCATTGGTACCTTTTCGACCCTAGCATGATAAACTGTCAACTTTCCAAGTTCACTTTCCCTTGCAGATGTAAAATAGGCATTTCTATCTAAACTATCTACGATATAAAACATATCATCATCTGGTGATGAAATTGCAAAATCCATATTATCTGGAGACATGAATGAATTATCTCTAGCGACATATTTACTTTTAAACACATCATATCCTCCCATTGAGTTATGTCCTTTAGAACTAAAATATAAAAAGCTTCCATCTGGACTCATGTATGGAAAATCTTCATCTTGAAGTGTATTTACATTTCCCAATACTTTTTTAGCTAATGACCGTTTATTATTTGGAAGTTTTTTAACTACGTATATGTCTAATCCTGTATCACCACTTTCACCATAAGACGAAAAGTAAATGAATGGTGAAGATTTTGGAAAATGAATCAATGGAATATGTCCTACTTTTTTATCGTATTTAGTTTGAAATTCATCATACCTAAGGATAGAACCTCCAATATTTTCTAATTTATATAATTCGTAAAAATTATCCTTTTTGATTTGTGTTTTTTTAATCACAATCATATCTGTTATATCAGATAATAATTTTTTACCATTTTCACAAGCCTTAATATCTGCTATTACATTGAATTCTTTCTTTTCATTAGTAGAGGCTAGCGTTTGAAATTTTTTGTATGATTTTTGAGCTAAATCAAATTGATAATTATAGTGATAAGCTTTTCCTAAATAATAATACGCCCTTACATCAATTGAAGGGTTTTTTACTGCTCTTTTCAAATACGCAATAGCTTCTTGCTTTTTTTCTCCTTTATTATATAATAAACAAGCACCGTATTTAAAATTTAATGTATGATCTTTGATTCTTTCTCTGTCTGAAATTACTTTTAAATATAATTTACCTGCTTTTAGATATTCACTACTTTCAAATAAAACATCTGCATTTTCCTCAATATCCTCAATATCCTCAAGAGTTTGGGCAAAAGAATGACTAATTCCAAAAACCGAAATTAATACAACAAATATGAGTTTTAAATTGACTTTCAAATCAAAAATTTACTATTAATTAAATTATCTTTAACTTCTGAAAAATGTAAACATACCGTATTCAATAGCTTACTATTAATCGTAAATACTAATACGCTTATATGTGATAAAGGTTCACTTTTTATATATTACCTTCCAAACAAACTTCTAAACTGACTAAAATAGATGCTCTTATTAGAGTAATCGAATGATAATTTTTTTTGTTTTTTCTTATCATCTTTCAATTCTATTAGATATCCTTCTAAAGCTTTATCATTAGTGAATACTTGTAATTTAGTTTCTTTTTGAATTCTTTCAAAATGGTAATAGTAATAATAATGTTGAGCACCAGGTAATTCAATCATATAAGACAATTTATCACCTCTTCCTTTTTGTTTTAAATCTTCAACCGAATATTGAATTGCCATTTTAACAGTAAAGTCTTTGAAAACTGGTTTATCTCCCATATTCACA
>Ga0308002_1000685_pt1 | contig 11911 bp, 7 predicted proteins | sample Neamet34_FD_203148 | JGI IMG/M metagenome (GOLD analysis project Ga0308002, IMG submission 203148) | Marine microbial communities from water near the shore, Antarctic Ocean - #34 | ecosystem: Environmental > Aquatic > Marine > Unclassified | place: Southern Ocean | collected 2014-06-06
TCGCACGTTTGCCCATGTAGACCCTGTAATTGAACCCATTCCAGTTGTTCCAACATGCCACTATATGATGGGAGGGCTACCCACCAATATCGGTGGACAGGTGTTGTACCCAGAATCAGAGTCAGAAACACGGGTGATTGAGGGTCTGTATGCATGTGGAGAGGCGGCCTGTGTTTCGGTGCACGGTGCCAATCGCTTAGGTGGTAACTCATTGTTAGATTTGGTTGTTTTTGGTCGAGCAGCAGGCATTCAGATTGAAAAATCAATGCGTGAGGGCTACCATTCAGAATCTGCAAACCAAGCTAATGTTGACGCAGCAATGGTGCGTCTAAATACCCTCAACAGCTCAGAATCAGGTGAAAGTATTGCTGAAGTCAGAGCTGAACTCCAAACTACCATGCAGCTTTACTTCGGCGTGTTTCGAGAGGGCGAAAGTATGCTCAAAGGCCTCGAGCTTTTGCGTGAGCTACGTATCAAGGTTGGTAACCTTCACTTACAAGACAAAACAGGTGCTTTTAATACTGACCGAATAGAGGCTTTAGAGTTACAAAACTTGTTCGAAGTTGCCTATGCTACCGCTATTTCTGCAGAACAGCGCAAGGAAAGTCGTGGTGCACACGCACGTAATGACTTTACTGAACGCGACGATGAAAACTGGTTAAAGCACTCAGTGTATTATCCTCTGGAAGAGCGCCTTGGCAAACGAGATGTGAATTTTTCACCAAAAACTGTAGATGCATTCCCACCTAAAATTCGGACGTATTAAGGAGTAGTGTTATGTTAACAGTGAGTATTTATCGCTACCATCCAGAGCTTGACGCTAAGCCCTATATGCAAGACTTTGAGGTCGATACCGAAGGTAAGGATCTGATGGTATTAGACGTTTTGAACTTGTTGAAAATTAAAGATCGTGGCCTTACATATCGACGGTCCTGCCGCGAAGGAGTGTGCGGCTCCGATGGTATGAATATCAATGGTACCAACGGTTTGGCTTGTATTACCCCATTGTCTAAAGTGGTAAAAAACAATAAGTTAACTTTACGTCCACTGCCTGCCTTGCCAGTCATTCGAGATCTCGTGATTGATATGGATCAGTTCTATAAGCAGTATGAGAAAGTTAAGCCCTTTCTTTTGAATAATACCCCAGCGCCAGGAATTGAGCGACTTCAGTCACCTGAAGAACGTGCTAAGTTGGATGGTTTATATGAATGTATCCTCTGCGCTTGCTGTTCAACAGCGTGTCCATCATTCTGGTGGAATCCAGACCGCTTTATAGGCCCATCTGGCTTGTTACAGGCTTACCGGTTCTTGGCGGATAGCCGTGATACGGCGACAGAAGAGCGCTTAGCGGATCTAGATGACCCATTTAGTGTATTTCGTTGCCATGGAATTATGAATTGTGTCACTGTTTGTCCTAAGGGTTTGAATCCCAGTAAGGCCATAGGTCATATTCGGAACATGCTCTTAACGAGGACCACCTAACTGTTATGGTCCATAATTAAAGCTCTTTTTAATTGCCTAGGGCATTAATTTTTTTGATAAAGTTTGTTTACGGCTCTTAACCATATGACGCATTAAAGGTTATAATGGTGATGTTTGGTTACGGCTTAACCACAATCAAAAATTGGTGATACTGAATGCAAGACAGCGTGATGGAGCAACAGAGGCGTGAGTCTCATTTCTCTGGCGGCAACTTTGCGTACATTGAAGAAATGTACGAAACCTATTTACGTGACCCCAATGCTGTTCCTGAACAGTGGCGGCAAGAATTTGATCAGCTACCTCGGGTGCCAGACTCGATCAGTGGGGATGTACCTCATTCGATAGTAAAAGAGCACTTTGTTCTTTTAGGTAAAAACCAAAGCAAATCTCATCCTGTCCAAACGGCTAGCCTTAGCAGCGATCATGAGCGCAAACAGGTAAGAGTTGTAAGACTCATTAATGCATACCGATTACACGGTCACCAAATTGCGAGCCTAGACCCACTAGATCTTAAGCCTAAAGAAATAGTTCCCACCCTCGATTTACATTTTCACGAATTATCGGCAGCTGATTTAGACACAGTATTCCAAGTTGGTGCATCATACTTAGGTAAAGATGAGATGCCTTTGTCAGAAATTATTGAGGGGCTTGAGCAAACCTACTGCTCAACCGTTGGCTGCGAATATAGTCATATTGTTAATACTGATGAAAAGCTGTGGATTCGCCAGCGAGTGGAGTCAGTGCGCAGCCATCCGACACATACGGCAGAAAAGCGCCAACATATATTTGAACGTTTGATCGCTGCAGAAGGCTTAGAGAAATACCTTGGGTCTCGTTTTTCTGGTGCAAAACGCTTTGGCCTTGAAGGGGGCGAAAGCCTCATCCCTATGTTAGACAATATTATTCAGCGCTCGGGTAGCAATAAAGCTAAAGAAATTGTTATTGGTATGGCCCATCGAGGTCGACTCAATGTATTAATCAATATCTTTGGTAAAAATCCAGTCGACTTGTTTGAAGAATTTGAAGGTAAACGACCTCTGAATACCTCAGGTGATGTGAAGTATCATCAAGGTTTTTCTACTAATGTTAATACGCCTGGTGGCGAAGTTCACATGGCCTTAGCATTTAATCCATCACACCTCGAAATTGCTAATCCAGTCGTAGAGGGCTCCGTAAGAGCTCGTCAAGATCGCCGCAAAGATTCACAAGGTGACACAGTATTACCCATTTGCCTGCACGGAGACGCCGCCTTTGCAGGTCAAGGTGTGGTCATGGAAACCTTACAAATGTCCCAAACTCGCGCCTTTAAAACGGGCGGAACGGTGCATATTGTCATTAATAATCAGGTAGGCTTTACTACGAGCAAAAAGGAAGATGCCCGCACTACGCCTTACTGTACAGATGTTGCTAAATTTATTGATGCGCCCATTTTCCATGTTAATGGAGATGACCCTGACGCAGTCGCCTTTGTGTCAGAACTAGCCTTAGATTATCGCAACGAGTTCAAACGAGACGTCGTCATCGATCTCGTGTGTTATCGCCGTCGTGGTCACAACGAAGCTGATGAGCCGTCAGGTACGCAGCCGCTGATGTATAATGCCATTAAGGCGAAAAGCAGTGTAGCCACTCTATATGGACAGCAGTTAGTTACTGAAGGTGTGATTTCAGCTGAAGATATTGCAGCGTATCAAAACGAATACCGCAATGCGCTAGATAATGGAAAACACGTCGCCAAAGCATTGGTCTCAACGCCTGACTCAAGTTCGTTTGTGGACTGGAAACCTTATCTTAATCATGAATGGACGGCTCTAGGAGACACACGAGTATCTGCAGATATACTCAAAGATCTAGGCCAACGTTTAGACCAAGTCCCACCGGGTTTTGTGGTTCAGCGTCAGGTGAAAAAAATTCTTGATGACCGCTTAAAAATGGCAGCAGGCGCTGCAGAAATTAATTGGGGCTTTGCTGAAGTTATGGCCTATGCTTCATTGTTAGAGGAAGGGTATCCCATTCGCCTAACTGGGCAAGATGTGGGCCGTGGTACTTTCTCCCATCGGCACGCCGTTTTGCACGATCAAAAAGGCAGTGGTGCTTATGTTCCTTTGCGAAATTTGTCAGATGAACAACCTGATTTCACGATCTTTGATTCTTTATTATCAGAGGAGGCTGTACTGGCGTTTGAGTATGGCTATGCTTCAACCGCACCAGAAGGCTTAGTCATATGGGAAGCGCAATTTGGCGACTTTGCTAACGGGGCCCAAGTTGTGATTGATCAATTTATCACCAGTGGTGAGCACAAGTGGGGCCGCATGTGTGGTTTAACGATGTTACTTCCCCATGGGTACGAGGGTCAAGGCCCAGAGCACTCATCTGCTCGTTTAGAACGTTTTTTACAGTTATGTGCAGAACATAATATTCAAGTTTGTGTGCCTACCACGCCTGCTCAAATATTCCATTTGATTCGAAGGCAGGTAGTGCGTCCTATGCGCAAGCCCCTAGTAGTGATGTCACCAAAGAGTTTATTGCGGCACAAAATGGCTATCTCTAGTCTTGATGAACTTGCTAATGGCGAGTTTCAGAACGTCATTGATGAGGTCGATGATCTTGATAAAAGTGCAGTTAAGCGGGTAGTGCTTACTAGTGGCAAGGTCTACTATGATTTACTTGAACAACGTCGTTTAGGAAAATTAGATCATGTGGCTATTATTCGTGTTGAGCAATTGTACCCTTTCCCTGAACAACACCTAGCCGATGTATTAGCCCAGTATCCGCATCTAGAGCTTGTCGTTTGGTGTCAAGAAGAACCACAAAACCAAGGTGCTTGGTATTGTAGTCAGCATCACATGCGTAAAGTCATTCAGTTAGTACGCACTGATTTAAATCTGATTGTTTCGTCACGCCCTGCCTCTGCAGCCCCAGCATGCGGCTATATGTCGGTACATTTAGAAGAACAAAATTATTTAGTAGCCCAAGCCTTGGGATTAGAATCTTGAACGGGTCTGCTGAGCAGACCCTTACCATTATTAAAGTGAAGAGATAAACCATGTCTATTGAAATTAAAGCCCCATCTTTTCCTGAGTCTGTGGCAGACGGTACCATCGCCACTTGGCACAAACAGCCAGGAGAGGCATGTAAGCGCGATGATTTAATCGTTGATATAGAAACGGATAAGGTCGTGATGGAAGTGGTTGCACCTGCTGACGGAAGCCTGTCAAACATTATTGTAGACGAAGGTGGCACAGTGCTGAGTGATGAAGTCATTGCTCATTTTACTGCGGGTGCAGCAGCCCCTGCTCAGGCAGATGAAGGGCCAAGTGTGGCCACTGCGACTGATCAGCCAGATTCGAGTGGCCCAGCTGTGCGTAAGTTACTGCACGAAAATAACCTGCACGCCACGCAGGTCACTGGCACGGGCAAAGGTGGTCGTTTACTCAAAGAAGATGTCCTTAACTACTTGAAGCATCCAACACCAGTGGCTGTGGTAACCCCATTAGTGCCAGTAACGCCAGCACCAGCACCTATGGCTAAAGAAATGCCCAAAGAAAGTACAAACCAAATGGTGTCGCCTTCTTCTGGTCCGCAGCATCGTACGTCCCGTCGTGTGCCTATGACGCGTTTACGCGCCACCATTGCTAAACGCTTAGTGTCTGCACAAAACGAAGCCGCCATGTTAACCACGTATAACGAAGTGGATATGTCACCTATTATGGCATTGCGAAAACAATATAAGGCGCAGTTTGAAAAAGCTCACAACGGCACTCGATTGGGCTTTATGTCATTTTTTGTGAAGGCTGCAGCAGAAGCCTTGAAACGCTATCCAGCGGTGAATGCATCCTTAGATGGCAATGACATGGTCTATCACGCTTATCAGGATGTGAGTGTGGCGGTGTCCACTGATCGTGGTTTAGTGGTGCCAGTATTGCGTGATGTAGAAGCAATGACTTTGGCTGATATTGAGAAAGGTATTGTAGATTTAGCCAACCAAGCTAAAGCTGGTAAGTTAACTTTGGAAGAAATGCAGGGTGGCACTTTTACCATCACTAATGGTGGTATTTTTGGTTCTTTGTTATCGACTCCAATTCTAAATGCCCCTCAAACTGCCATCTTGGGTATGCATAAAATTCAAGATCGTCCAGTGGCAGAAAATGGTCAAGTGGTCATCCGACCAATGATGTATTTAGCTTTATCATACGACCATCGAATGATTGATGGTAAAGAAGCAGTTCAGTTCTTAGTTACCGTTAAGGAATTACTGCAAGACCCAGCGCGGATATTGCTTGAGATATAAGCCCGTGTGTTTATTTAAGTTTACGTTGTGATCCAGCGTGGGCACAAAATCTGAGGAAATACTATGTCCCAAGAATTTGACTTGGTGGTTATTGGTGGTGGCCCTGGTGGTTATGTAGCCGCAATTCGAGCGGCGCAGTTAGGTTTAAAGACCGCCTGTGTGGAAAAATGGACCAATGACAAAGGTGCTCCCGTTTTAGGTGGAACTTGCTTAAATGTTGGTTGTATTCCTTCAAAAGCGTTATTAGATTCAACTCATAAATTCCACGACGCTAAACATGAATTTGAATCTCATGGCATCAACACGGGTGAAGTCTCAATAGACGTTGCCGCTATGCTAGCTCGTAAAAATACCATTGTAGACAATCTCACTATGGGCGTGGAGGGTTTATTTAAAGCCAATGGTGTGACCTTAATTCATGGTACGGGTCAATTACAAAAAGACCGTGGGGTTAAAGTGACCGCTGCTGATGGCAGCGAAAGCCATTTGAAAGCGGGTAACGTTATTTTGGCCGCAGGATCTGTACCTGTAACTATCCCCTCAGCGCCCTTAGCTGACGATATTATTATTGATAATGTGGGTGCCTTAAATATCAAGGAAGTGCCCAAGCGCTTAGGTATTATCGGTGCTGGTGTGATTGGTTTGGAAATGGGTACCATATGGCAACGCTTAGGGAGTGAGGTGGTTGTCCTAGAGGCAATGGATAACTTTTTGAGCACAATTGATAAGGATTTATCAAAAGAAGCAGCCAAGTGTTTAAAGAAACAAGGCATGAACATTCGCCTTGGTGCCTTGGTAACCTCTACTGAAGTTGCTAATAACGAAGTTAAAGTCGCCGTTAAAAAGGCTGATGGCGACTCTGAGACCCTAACTTTTGATAAGTTGATTGTTGCTGTTGGTCGTAAACCTTACACTGATGGTCTGTTGTCAGCTGACTCAGGAGTCGCTGTAGATGGGCGTGGATTTGTGCACGTGAGTACGCGTTGTAAAACTGATGCACCTGGGGTTTATGCCATTGGTGATATCGTTCGAGGCCCCATGCTAGCTCATAAGGCTTCGGAAGAGGGCATGATGGTTGCAGACATTATTGCTGGTCATAAAACCTTGATGAATTATGACTGTATTCCATGGGTTATCTATACTCATCCAGAATTAGCATGGGTAGGTAAAACAGAGCAAGAATTAAAGGCAGAAGGGGTGGCCATTAAAGTGGGGAAATTCCCATTTACAGCTTCAGGCCGAGCAATGGCAGCCAATGACACACAGGGCTTTGTAAAGTTGATTGCTGATGCTGAAACAGATCGCATATTAGGTTGCCACATTATCGGTGGTAACGCGTCTGAATTAATTGCTCAGGCGGTTATTGCGATGGAGTTTGGATCAAGTGCTGAAGATCTAGCGCTTACAGTGTTTGCCCACCCCTCAATGGGTGAGGCCATTCATGAGGCAGCGTTAGCTGTAGATGGCCATGCCATCCATATGGCTAACAGGAAAAAAAGAAAATAAGTATTCAGGTTAATTTTAAATTTAAGTAAACAGGCATCACAATGAATCTTCATGAATATCAAGGCAAACAACTGTTTGCCCAATACGGTTTGCCCGTCTCTACTGGCATTGCCGTAGATACGGCAGCGGAAGCTATGGCGGCACTGGATCAAATTCCAGGGGATCGTTGGGTAATTAAGGCTCAAGTTCACGCAGGCGGTCGCGGTAAGGCAGGCGGTGTGCAATTGATTTCTTCTAAGCAAGAAGCCGCTGATTTTGCCAATAAGTGGTTAGGTCAACGCATGGTAACCTATCAGACGGATGCGGATGGTCAGCCTGTTTCGAAGGTTTATATTGAACCCTGTACCGATATTGCCCAAGAGCTTTACTTGGGTGCTGTGGTGGATCGAAGTACTCAGCGCATTGTGTTTATGGCATCTACTGAGGGTGGTGTAGAAATTGAACAAGTAGCTGAAGAAACGCCAGAGAAGATTTTAAAGGCAGAAATTAACCCATTAACTGGAGCTCAGCCATACCAAGGACGTGAGTTGGCATTTAAGTTAGGCCTTAAGGGCAAGCAGGTCAGTCAGTTCACTAAGATTTTTATTGGTTTGGCTCAATTGTTCCAAGACAAAGACTTAGCGTTGTTGGAAATTAATCCTCTAGTAGTGACTGAGCAAGGTGATTTACATTGCCTAGATGCCAAGGTTGTTATTGATAGTAATGCGGTCTATCGTCACAAAGATATTCAAGCCATGCACGACCCAAGTCAAGATGATGAGCGTGAAGCCCATGCTGCTTCGTGGGATTTAAACTATGTGGCCTTAGATGGCACCATTGGTTGTTTGGTTAATGGTGCTGGTTTGGCTATGGGCACCATGGATATTGTGGCCTTGCATGGGGGTTTCCCCGCTAACTTCCTTGATGTTGGGGGCGGTGCAACCAAAGAACGTGTCACCGAAGCCTTTAAAATTATTTTGTCTGACGACAGTGTAAAGGCTGTGTTAGTCAATATCTTTGGCGGTATTGTGCGTTGTGACTTGATTGCAGAAGGCATTATTGGCGCCGTTAAAGAGGTAGGCGTAAGTGTGCCAGTAGTCGTGCGTTTGGAAGGTAATAACGCCGAATTGGGTAGTCAAAAGCTGGCTGAAAGTGGCCTTGATATTATTGCCGCTACCAGTCTGAGCGGTGCAGCTCAACAAGTGGTTGCTGCAGCTGGAGGTCAAGCATGAGCATTTTAATTGACAAGCACACTAAGGTAATTTGCCAAGGTTTTACGGGTAGTCAGGGCACCTTTCATTCTGAACAAGCCATTGAATACGGTACAAAAATGGTGGGCGGTGTGACACCAGGAAAAGGTGGCACAACGCACTTGGGTCTGCCGGTTTTTAATACGGTGAGTGAAGCCATTGCCGCTACTGGCGCTGAGGCTTCTGTTATTTACGTGCCAGCAGCTTTTTGTAAGGATTCGATCCTTGAAGCTGCAAACGCAGGTATTAAGTTTATTGTTGCCATCACCGAAGGTATTCCAACTCTAGATATGTTGGAGTGTAAGGTCGTTTGTGATCAATTAGGTGTTCGTTTAGTGGGCCCTAACTGTCCTGGAGTTATTACCCCAGGCGAATGTAAAATCGGCATTATGCCAGGCCATATCCATTTGCCAGGTAAGGTGGGCATTGTGTCTCGTTCTGGCACTTTAACCTACGAAGCCGTTAAACAAACGACAGATGCAGGTTATGGCCAGTCTACCTGCGTAGGCATAGGTGGAGATCCTATCCCAGGCACTAACTTCATTGATGTATTGGCATTGTTTGAAAAAGATCCAGCTACAGAAGCGATTGTGATGATCGGTGAAATTGGTGGTACTGCAGAAGAAGAGGCGGCAGCTTATATTAAAGCTAACGTCACCAAGCCTGTGGTCTCATACATTGCTGGCGTCACTGCTCCTGCAGGTAAACGGATGGGCCATGCTGGTGCCATTATTTCTGGCGGTAAAGGCACAGCTGATGAAAAGTTTGCTGCCCTCAATGATGCGGGTGTTAAAACTGTGCGCTCTCTCGCTGAAATTGGTAAGGCATTAAAAGAAGTGACAGGTTGGTCTTAATTGCGACTGACCGATAGTCATTAAAAAGGCCACCCAAGGGTGGCCTTTTTGTTGGTCTATATTAAATGCATTTAAATAGATCAGTTTTTTAACATGGTTGACGTTTCTTTTCTCACTTTGCTCGCTACCCTTGCCTCGTCTATTCGTCTGGTTGCCTTATTTTGCTTTGAGGGCAAGTTCTTTTGCCACTTCAACCTTAGAGTCCTCAAGCATAGCCTCGATTTGACTGGCATCAATACGAGTCATTAAAGGCTTGAATTTCTCAATACCATGGTCAATGAGGGGCGTATCTAGGCTAGCCCAAGCTAGGTCATCATTGAGGAATTTAGTCACATCGGCGGACATTATGGGTAACACAGGTGTTAAATAAATCATTAACGTGCGGAACATGTTTAAGCCTGTTGAGCAAATGTCTTGTACTTGTTGTTCCATGCCTTCTTGCTTAGCCAAAACCCACGGTTCTTTATCTGCGATGTATTGATTAGCTTGATCAGCCAAGGCCATAATGGCTTTAATGGCTTTACCAAACTCACGTTTTTCATAATATTCGGCAATGGTATGCTGTTCATTAGCAAAGGCTTTGAGTAATTCAGGTTCACTCACTAAAGGGCTAAGCTGACCATTAAATTTCTTACTAATAAAGCCCGCACTGCGACTGGCAATATTGACTACTTTGCCCACTAGGTCAGAGTTTACCCGCTGCACAAAATCGTCTAAGTTTAAGTCTAAGTCATCTACTTTGTTGTTCAATTTAGCAGCAAAATAATAACGCAAGTACTCGGGTTGAAGATGGCGAAGATAGGTGCCTGCTTTGATAAAGGTACCACGTGATTTAGACATCTTCTGCCCATTTACCGTTAAAAAGCCATGGGCATAGACAGCCGTTGGGGTACGGAATTCAGCCGCATACAGCATGGCAGGCCAAAATAAACCATGGAAGTTTATGATGTCTTTACCAATAAAGTGATAAAGCTCTGTGGTCGAATTCTTGTTCCAATAGTGGTCAAAGTCAAGGTCTGCACTGCGATCACATAAATTCTTAAAACTTGCCATATAACCAATTGGAGCATCCAACCAGACATAAAAAAACTTGTCTTTTTGACCTGGAATTTCAAACCCAAAGTAGGGTGCGTCACGGCTAATATCCCACTCTTGTAGGCCGGAATCTAACCACTCTGCAAGCTTATTAGCAATTTCACTTTGTAAGCTGCCACTGCGAGTCCAGTCTTTTAACAAGTTTTCAAAGTCAGGTAGCTTAAAAAATAGGTGAGTGGATTCTTTTTGAACTGGCGTAGCTCCAGAAATAGCAGATTTAGGTTCAATTAACTCAGCTGGAGAGTAAGTGGCTCCGCAAGCTTCACAATTATCACCATATTGATCTGGGGTTTTGCACTTAGGGCAGGTTCCCTTAATAAATCGATCTGCTAAAAACAGTTGTTTTTCTGGGTCAAAAGCTTGGGTAATCGTGCGCGAGGCAATGTGGCCTTTGGCTTCACAGGCTTTATAAATGTACTCTGAGAAGTCTTTATTTTCAGGTGAATGAGTGGAGTAAAAGTTATCAAAAGACACCTGAAAATCTTTGAAATCTTGCTCGTGTTCGGCCTGCACATTAGCGATTAACTGCTCTGGGGTAATACCCTCTTGTTCTGCACGCAACATAATGGCAGTACCATGGGCATCATCAGCACAGACATAATGGCAGGTGTTGCCCATATGGCGTTGAAATCTAACCCATATATCTGTTTGCACATACTCCAGCATGTGACCAATATGAATGGAACCGTTGGCATAGGGTAAGGCGCTGGTAACAAGTATTTCGCGATCAGTTGTCTTGGTCATGGGTTAATTCGAGTTTCTTAAGGCGCTAAATGAAGCGCATAATAATGGATTTGATGTTTCAGCCTCTATTGTACAAAACATTGGCGGAAACGCCTATAGTTTCTCCTCTTAGAAGCATAGGATTATGTATTTATGCCCAATTGGCCTGTTATAATTCAGCCTGATTTCAGTACCGCGTTCAAGGAGTAGGTCTTTGGCCATTGAGCCCATACAACCGCAGCAATACCAAGTCTTGCTAGATGCGAAAAGTTTACATATCCGGTCTCATTTTGACCAGTTGGGTGACTTTTCTGCAGATGTTGCTTTGGAAGTATTTCCATCAAAGCCAGATCATTATCGCATGCGTGCTGAATTTCGCATGTGGCATGAGGGAGATGATCTATTTTATGCCATGTTTCCACCCGGGAATAAGTATCAACCCATTCGGATTGACTCCTTTATTCAAGCTAGTGAGCGCATTAATGCGCTAATGCTGCCGTTATTAAAAGGTATCAAAGCATCATCTGTATTGGGCAAAAAGCTATTTCAAATAGATTTTTTGAGCAGTCAGCGAGGCGAAATATTAGTCAGCCTGCTGTACCATAAGAAGTTAGGGGATGATTGGTTGTTGTTGGCTGATACCTTGCGTATTGAGTTGGGTATCAATATTATTGGTCGTGCACGCAAACAAAAGCATGTGTTGGGCATGGGTCATATTATGGAGACCTTGCAGA
>Ga0308002_1000692_pt1 | contig 11852 bp, 10 predicted proteins | sample Neamet34_FD_203148 | JGI IMG/M metagenome (GOLD analysis project Ga0308002, IMG submission 203148) | Marine microbial communities from water near the shore, Antarctic Ocean - #34 | ecosystem: Environmental > Aquatic > Marine > Unclassified | place: Southern Ocean | collected 2014-06-06
TTACTCTCTTTAAGCTATGGAAAAAACACGCTGCAACTGGTCAACCAAAGACCCACTATATATAGCATACCATGATAATGAATGGGGAGTTCCTCTTCACGATGAACAACAATTATTTGAATTTCTAATTCTAGAAACTTTCCAAGCTGGATTAAGCTGGATTACAGTACTTAGAAAAAGAGATAACTTCCGTAAAGCTTTCGATAATTTCGATTATAAAAAAGTAGCCTTATATGGAGAGAATAAAATACAAGATTTACTTCAAGACACCGGAATAATCCGCAATAAACTTAAAGTAAGAGCTGCTATTAGCAATGCAAATGCATTTATAGAAATTCAAAAAGAATTCGGCAGCTTTGATAAATACATTTGGGGATTCGTAGGTGGTAAGCCAATACAGACCAACAGGAAGTTAATAAGTGAACTCACTGCAACAACAGAAATATCAGAAAAGCTAAGTAAAGATTTAAAAAAGAAAGGGTTTAAATTTGTTGGATCAACGGTAATCTATGCTCACATGCAAGCTACAGGAATGGTAAACGACCATGTAGAAAGCTGTTTTAGATTTAAAGAGTTGAAGAATGAGGATTAAAATTTCATTTTCAAATTCACACATTTTCAAATTTTCAAATCGAATTTAGTTACTTTAGTGCCCTTAAACAAAACCCATGAATAAATTACTCAGCCCACTATTTGCTTTATTATTAATCACTTCTTGTGGAACAAAAAAAGACCTTCGCGTGGACAAACACAGCTTCTCTGAACCGCATAATGTACGAACGACTCATTTAGATTTAGATGTAAAGGTTGACTTTGAAACCGAACGCGTTTCTGGGATTGCTAATTATACTATAGAGAACCTTACCGGAAGTAGAGAATTAGTTCTAGATGCCAATGGACTTAGAATAGACAATGTTACTAGTGGAGGAAAAGATTGTAAATTTTCTCTAAGTGCTCATGATTCAATTTTAGGTAAAGCACTAATTATTGAAATTGAGAAAGATGCAAATCAGGTAGCTATACATTACCAATCTGCCCCAAATGCTAAAGCTTTACAATGGTTGAATCCAAAGCAAACGGCTGGAAAAACACATCCCTTTTTATTTACACAATCACAAGCTATATTAGCTAGAACCTGGATTCCCTGTCAAGACTCACCTGGAGTACGTTTTAGTTATACGGCAAAAGTACAAGTGCCAAAAGATTTAATGGCGGTTATGAGTGCAGAAAATCCTACTGAAAAGAATAGCGAAGGAATTTATACTTTTAGAATGGAGCAAGCAATCCCTGCTTATTTAATGGCTTTGGGGGTAGGGAATTTAGAATTTCAAAACTTAGGAGAACATACCGGTATTTACGCCGAACCTGAAATGATTGCAAAAGCAGCCTACGAATTTGCGGAGACTGAAGCGATGCTTAAAATTGCTGAGGACATGTACGGTAAATATGCATGGGAGCGTTACGACATGCTTTTACTTCCTCCAAGTTTTCCTTTTGGTGGTATGGAGAATCCACGTTTAACTTTTGTTACACCAACTATTCTCGCTGGAGACAGATCGCTTACAGCTCTTATAGCACATGAACTTGCCCACTCTTGGTCGGGGAATTTGGTTACGAATAAAACATGGGACGACTTCTGGCTAAACGAAGGTTTTACAGTCTATTTTGAACGTAGAATTATGGAACGTATGGAGAATAAAGACTATGCGGATATGTTAGCTTTATTAGGGAAACAAGACCTTGAGAATACAGTAGAATCTTTAGGACACGATCATAAAGACACGCATTTAAAACTCAATTTACTGCAAAGAGATCCTGATGATGGAATGACGGACATAGCCTATGAGAAAGGATTTTTCTTATTGAGATTGATTGAAGAAACAGTTGGCCGAAAACAATTTGACTTTTTCTTAAACAACTACTTTACAGAAAATGCTTTTAAAGTAATGGACACCGAAGAGTTTATTGTTTATATAAATAGTCAACTCTTAGATGCAGCACCAGAGGCAAAAGAAAAAATCCGTTTAGAAGAATGGATATATGGAGCAGGAATACCAGATAACTGCCCTGAAGTAAACTCTACCAAATTTAAGGAGGTAGACAAAGCATTACTTTCCTTTAACAAAGGTTATCCGCTAGAGAATATAAAATCTGAATCTTGGTCTTCTCATGAGTGGTTGCATTTTTTAAGAAAGCTTCCTAAAAACAGCACTCTTAAAGATTTAAAGAAACTAGATACAGCTTTTGAGTTTACGTCAAGTGGGAATTCTGAAATCCTAAACGCTTGGTTTCAACTCACCATTCCTGTAGGATATAAAACAGCTGATAAAGCATTAGAGAATTTCTTGATGACTGTTGGAAGAAGAAAATTCCTACAACCTTTGTATGAATCTCTTTACGCAAAAGACCCAGCGAGGGCAAAAAGAATCTACAAAAATGCGAGAGAGAATTATCATTCGGTTTCTACTCAAACATTAGATACGATAATTCTTTAAGTCGAAAGTATTCTAAAACAAAAAACCATCCTAGCAGATGGTTTTTTGTTTTAGAATAAGTCTATTTCGCGTAATAATTCATCTCATCAATATACTCCCATACATTGGGCGGCAACATCGGTCTGACGTCTTTTTTCTCTTTAATAGCATTTCGGATAAAACTTGAAGAAATTTGCATTATTGGAGCTCCCACTAAATTCACTCTATCGTGATTATCTAAAGACCCCGGCATAGTAGCCAAACGAGGATACACATACAATTCGTGATTTGCCAGTATATGCTCATAGTTTTTCCACTTATGAAAGGTGCTAAGATTATCTCCGCCCATGATAAGTGAAAACACATGTTCAGGGTGTTTCTCGCTAAGACACACTAAAGTATTAACAGTATAGGAAGGTTGAGTAAGCCCAAATTCAATGTCAGAAACACGAAGTTTATCAAAGTCTCTAATCGCCCTATGAACCATCTCCAAACGAGCATAATCGTCTAGCAAATTCTTTTTATTTTTAAATGGGTTATGAGGACTCACAACAAACCAAACCTCATCGAGATTGGTGTAATTAGCCATATGATTGGCAATAATTAAATGACCAATATGTATGGGATTAAAAGTCCCAAAATACAAACCTATTTTCTTTTTACTAATCATTTATAAAGTCTGTTACTATTTGATATGCTTCATCTTTAGCCGTTTTCAAATTGTCGTTAACGATTACGACATCAAAATATTTAGCGTAAATCATTTCTTCTTCTACCTTTTCTAAACGCATGTTTAGATTGGCTTCATTTTCGGTATTACGAGCAACTAATCGCTCTTTTAAAACAGATACGGATGGAGCTTTAATAAAAACTGAAAGTGCTTGTTCGCCGTATTTCTTTTTAAGATTTACCCCTCCAACAACATCAACATCAAAAATAACCTGTTTTCCTTTAGCCCAAATTCGTGCTACCTCAGAACGAAGCGTTCCGTAGTATCTCCCTGGATACACTTCTTCCCATTCTAAGAACTCATCAGCTTCAACTTTAGTTTTGAATTCTTCTGCAGAAAGAAAATAATAATGCTCTCCGTGTTTTTCTTCTCCTCGTGGAGCTCTACTACACGCCGAAATAGAAAACGCTACTGGAACCCCTTGTTCTAATAAGTAGTTTACAATAGTAGATTTCCCTGAACCAGATGGTGCTGAAAAAATAATGAGTTTATCTTTAGTCATTAGAGTACGTTGAGCACTTGTTCTTTAATTTTCTCTAGGGCATCTTTCATCTCAACCACCAATTTTTGAATTTCTGTATGGTTTGCTTTAGAACCCATGGTATTAATTTCTCTACCTAATTCCTGAGAAATAAAACCAAGTTTTTTACCACTAGATTCACCAGAATTCATGGTTTCAATAAAATACTCACAATGATTTTTCAAACGAACTTTCTCTTCCGAAACATCGAGTTTTTCGATAAAATAAATCATCTCTTGCTCCAATCTATCTCTATCGAAATCTACCGATTGTAGTACATCTGTAAGCTTCGTAGAAATACGTTCTTTGATCGTAATAATTCTTTCTTGCTCGTATTTAGGCACTTCGTTATGAAGTCTATCTATAGTAGCAATTTGCTGCTTAATATCTTTTTCTAAAGAAAGTCCTTCGGTTTGTCTGTAGTCTACCAAAGCTTCTACAGCTTCTTTCACCACTTTCATCACAGAGTTCCATTCCTCTTTATCAAATTCCTCGCGCTCCACCTTCATTGCATCTGGCAATCGCATAGCAGTGGTTAATAAAGCACTGCTCGAAACGCCAGACAGCCCGACCTCTTTAAGGGCATTCATATAACTAGAAACAAGTTCTTTGTTAATTTTATGCTGAGAATCAGTTCCTGTATTTTCCACAAAAATCGCCAATTCAATCTTCCCTCTTCTAAGAGTATTGGTAAGCAGTGAACGCACTTCTAATTCCTTTTCTTTATAAAAAGAAGGAATACGAGTATTAATATCTACCTGTTTAGAGTTTAAGCTCTTCACCTCTACAGTTACTTTCTTTTTTGGTAAAACTAAAGTAGCTCTACCAAAACCAGTCATCGATTGAATCATAATTAAATATTTGCTGCAAAAATAAGCAATTTTGTTGGTCTAAATAATTTATTGTTTTTGTGATTTTGGCTTTCTTCCAACTAAATAAACACCCACAAAAATTAAACTAGCTGCAAACATCTTAACAGGGTCTAGATTATCGGAACCTACAAAAAGGGCAATTACAGTAGCTAATACCGGTTGCAAGTAAATATAGAAACTCACAGTAGAAGCCCTTAAATTAGACAAGGCATACACATTAAACATATAAGCCAATACAGAAGTACCGAAGACAATAAAAGCAATTTCACCCCAAACTTTAGTGCTTACACTTGCCCACTCTACGAGCTGCACTTCGGAAAAGCCAAATGGCAAAACAACAATAAAACCTATAGAGAAAACCCATTTCATAATGGTAAGAAAATGGTACTTTTTCATTAAAGGTTTAACTAGGGTTAAATACAAACCATAAGACACTGCATTTAAGAAAACCAATAAATTCCCAAAAGCTAAGTTAGGATTCGACAATTCGAAATCTTGACCATAAACAGCTAATACTATTGCACCTACAGCACCTAAGGCGACACCTAAAATCCGTGATGGTTTAGTTTTTTCAGCATGAAAAAATATGGCTAAAATAAATACTATTATAGGTGTAGAAGTCATGGTAACAGACGCATGGATAGGGGTAGTGAAATTGAGTCCTTTAAAAAACAACATCATATTTATAGCGACTCCAAAAAGAGCACATAATGTAATAATCCCATAATCTTCTCGCTTCACTTTTTCGCGTATCCAAATTCTATGTACAATTTGAAAAACGATCATTGCACCTGTAACACGAACTAAAATAAAGCCTAAAGGCTGAATTGTGTCGGGCATTACATCTTTTGCAAAAGTAAAAGTAATGGCGTAAATTAAATTGGCTAAAAATAAAGCTATGTGTGATTTTGCGATATTATTCATTAGATAAACATGCTTTTAATGAGGTTATTACCTTTTTAGAATTTCCAACAAAAATGATGTCATCAATTAAAAATACCGGTCTTTTAAGAAAAGTATACTCTTCTAATATCAGGTTTTTAAAATCTAGCTCTGTAAGTTTTTTCTCTTTCAAACCCATGCTTTTGTATTTTTGAGCTCTTTTATTAAACAAAGCTTCGTAAGAGGCAGTGAGTAAAAACATATCGCTTAATTGCTCATCTGTAACAGGATTCACTTTTAAATCTTGCAAGACAAAATCACTTTGATTAAGCTCTTTTAAAATGCGTAAACAAGTACTACAAGTAGAGAGGAAAAATGCTTTTTTCATATTTTTAAATCTAATACAAAAATAGACAATAGCCAAGTGCAAACAAAGTTCTACATTTGTAAGAATCAATAAAACGATATTATGTCAGATCAACGCTTTGCAGTAATTGGATTAGGTCAATTTGGAACGGCAATTGCAAAAAATTTAGCACTCCGTGGAGCAGAAGTTCTAGCAATTGATAACTCGCTCGAAAAAGTAGAGAGTATCAAAGACGAAGTTTCTTATGCTGTAGCTTTAGATGCAACAGATAAAAAAGCACTTCTTTCACAGAACATACAAGATATGGATGCTGTAGTAGTTGCGATAGGGGAAAATTTTCAAGGTCTTTTACTATGTACTTTTCTATTAATGGAACTTAAGGTAAAGCGTATTATTACACGGGCTATGGGATCTGACCAAAGAAGAATTCTTGAAAAAATGGGAGTTACCGAAATCTTATCTCCAGAAGATGAAGTAGGCGGCAACGTAGCAGAAATGCTTATAAATCCAGACGTAGTAATGTGTATTCAACTTCCCGACGATTATGAAATTGTTGAAGTGAAAGCACCAACAGAAGTTTGTGGTAGAAGCCTAAAGGATATTGGTTTAAGAGAAAAGTATAGTTTAAACTTAGTTACAATTTTAAGAAAAAATAAAGAAACTGATAAAGAATATCATATTATTGGTGTTCCAAACTCGGCTACAATAGTAGAGAAATCTGATATAATTGCACTTTTTGGGCTTACCAAAAACATAGAGCGGTTTTTAGAGATTAACAAATAAGTTTTTAATCGTATTTATTACTTTAATTCAGAAAACCCCTAGTAAAATCAGCAACCTAATTAAGCGATAGATTATGAAAGCATATATTATAACAGGTACCAGTAGCGGAATAGGACAGGAATTGGCAGAATTACTTTTACAAGACGAAAACAATAAAATTATTGGAATCTCGAGAAGTCAAAAAATTGAACACGCTAACTACCAACATATCTCACTAGACCTTAATGATGTTGCTGACATTGAAGGAATACAGTTTCCAAATTGGAAAAATGCCAGTCAAATTTCTCTAGTTCACAATGCTGGATGGGTAGGCCCAATTCAAAAAATGGGGAATCAAGAAATGGGCTCTATTGCAGCAGCATATTTGATAAATCTTGTAGCTCCAGCCATATTATCAAATCATTTTATTGCCAGTTATAAGGAGTCAAAAGCTCAAAAAGTAATTTTAAGTATTAGTTCTGGTGCGGCACATCAACCAATAGAAGGATGGAATACTTATTGTTCTGCTAAAGCAGGACTAGACATGCTTAGTAAGTGTGTTGGAGAAGAACACAAGGATATAATTAGCCTTTCTATAGCGCCCGGAAAAGTAGATACGCCTATGCAAAATGACATTCGTTTTGCTGATGAAAAGGAATTCCCTCAATTAAAAGAATTTCAAGGATACCATGCAAATGGAGAGCTAAGTAAAGTTTCAGAGGTAGCAGATAAATATAAAATCATCCTTGAAAACCCTTCAAAATATAAAAAAACTACACGTATTTCTGAGCTTTAAAGAGCTTCTGGGTAAGGAATACTGTCTAATACAGCTCCGAGACTATCTCTAAACAATTCGAAATTTGGTCTTGCAGAGGAAGAAATTGGATCTGAGGGAGGTAGTTTACTTTTAAAAGGGTCAACTTGAGCTCCATTTTTCCAGAAACGATAACACACATGTGGGCCAGTTGCTAAGCCTGTACTTCCTACATAGCCTATCGTTTCTCCTTGTTTTACATGAGTCCCAACCTTTACACCTTTGGCTATTTTAGACATATGTAAATACTGAGTTGTATAGGTTCCATTATGACGAACCTTTACATAATTCCCATTATACTTTGTATAAGTAGAAGCTACCACCACCCCATCGGCAGTTGACCAAATTGGCGTTCCACGAGGAGCTGCGTAGTCAGTTCCTTTATGTGACTTCCATCTTTTTTGAACTGGATGGAATCTATTTCTTGAAAATTTAGAAGATATACGACTGTTTTTTACAGGTGTTTTCAAAAAGAACTTACGTAAATTTTTACCATCTTGATCGAAGTAATCGTCGAAACCGATATCGTTAAAAGGATAGGCATAGAAATCTTGTCCTAAATGATTGAAATAAGCAGCTTTTACTTCTCCAACACCAACGAATTCACCTTCTAAATACTTTGCTTCATAAAGAACCTTAAATCGATCTCCAGGTTGAACATGCCTAAAATCTAAAGTCCAACAATAAATTTCATCGGAAATGATTTCACATAAGCGATCTGACAAACCACTAGCTGCACCAGTTAAGAAAAAACTAGAACCCTTTTCTATAACTCCAGCATCTTCAATTAACTTTATCTCTATCGGCTTTTGTGCATTGTAGATTTTAAGCGTGTCTCTAAAATCATATACCACATAGTTTATTTTGTCTTCTTCGTAAATAAACATTTGAGCATTTTCTCTTCCGGAGGTATCTTGCACACAAAATAAAGCATAAGAATGGCCGGCTTTTAAGTAACGTACATCTTGCTCTGTCCGTCTTGTCTTTCGAGCAATCTTGTCTATTTGTGAATATGACACCCCGTATTCGTTCAATATTTTCCCTAAAGATTCACCAGATTTGATTTGATTTTTAATCACTAAAAAAGTATCCGCTTCAAAACCATATTCTATTATTGGAGCAGGAGCAGATATTACAGGATTGGCATGTACAACCACGTCTGGTTCCGAGGAAGAACAACTCGTTAAGAAAACGAATAAAATAAGTACAAAATGGGCACAAGACTTCATAAACTAAAAGATGACTTAATAAAATTTATGATTCGAATTTAAGAATTTATACTTTGTATATAAATAGGAATCCAAAAATCTATTAACAAAATAAAAAGGCTCCATTTCTGGAGCCTTTTTATAAAAATTTAAGAGAGTGATTACTTAATCACTTTCTCTACAGTACCATCGTTGTAAACATTAAAGAGAATTTCTCCTTTGAAAGTTTCTGGTGAAGTTACTTCTTGTCCTAATACGTTAATTACTCTAAGTAACTCTCTACTTGTAGAAAGAACTTGAGTATCAGTATTTGTTGTACTAATAGAAGAAGCTACGTTTATAGCATCTATATGATAGTTAGAAGATCCTTCGCTCCATTTAGAAACTTCGAAAGTATTCGTCTCGTGATTAGTCCATATTTTAAACGATACAGTTTCAGAAACTACTAATCCATCTTTTGAATTTGTTGTAGCATCGTCTCCCCATACTGTAAGAACAGTAACTGGACTCGTGTAAATAGAAGAACCAATCATCCTTCCAGACTTATCGAAAGCAGCAATTTCAGCTCCTTCTGTTGGCAATACATCCCAAGCTGCATCTTCAATTACAATAGTCATATTGTTATCGGTTACCTTTGCCTTTTTATAGTTAACAGCGTTGTTATTGATTACTTCTGTAGCTGCTAATCTGTAAGATTCTTCATTCGCTAGATATTGAAGAACATCAGGTTGAATAACCTTAATCTGGTAGCCTTGACCAGCAACCATATCTCCGAGACCATTGAAACCCCATTCGGCTAAATAAGCTGAACCTAAATAGTTTTTTGCAATTACAAGGTTTCCAGTTTCATTAAGATCAAATAATACAGCTGTAGCATCGGCAGGTTCTAATCGTAAGTAGCCAATCATATTCCAACCAGCAGTAAGCGTAATTGGGTAGTTTTCTGGAGCAGCATAACTCCCAGTAATGACTAAGACGTTAGCGTTATCAAGTTTGATTTGATAAGCTTGTCCAACCTCTATGTTACCAATTGCATTAAAATTCCATTCTGGTAAATAAGATAAACCTGAATAATTTTTTACTATAGCTAAATCATTAAACACAGGGGCTAAAACAGCTATCATATCCATGTTTTCAGGCTCCATATAAGTAGAAAACATTGACCAACCTGAAGGCATAGAAATTGTTTGCTCAATAATAACAAGAGCAAATTCACAAGAATCATCATCAATGGTAGCTAATTCATCGTAGTTAGTTGCTGAACTATCTGTACATCCATAATCTGAATACTCACAAGAACCATCATCTACATTGGCTCCAAAATAATAATTCATGGCTAGAGAATCTGTACAACCGTAAACATCAACGCAAGGGATTGTTTGATTAACAGACAATATAGCGTCTTGACTACCAGTTCCGGAAAGAACTAACATATTATCCGATGAGACTATACTCCAACTGATTTCATTTGACCATTGTCCATTTACATGAACATCAAAACATCCGTCATTTAAACAAAATGACTCTTGCGATTCAGAAGACACTCCCTCTAGCACAAATGAATAAATAGTATCTCCACCTTGAGAAATGGATAGATCATTTGTGTGATCGATACCATAAGGCCAAGAATCTGTCATTTCTAAAGAATAATAAGTCCCCTCATTACAATTTATAGGATAAATACAAGAACCGTCGTTAGCATTTGCCAAATCATTGTAATTAACGGCTAATGAATCGCTACAACCAGCGATACATACTACCTCTGTGTTTAGGGAGAAATAAATAAACCCGCTAGAACCTGATTCTAATTGAGCCGTGGCCAGAACAGTTCCATCAGCAGTTTTAATAGTCACCTGTTCAGAATTCCAACCTCCGTAAAGATCATACATATTAAATACATGACAACCGTCAGCTAAACAGATTTCTGTAATTCCCTCTTCTCCAGAATATCCTGAAATTTCCCAAGAAGACTCATTTGCGTAAGGCCCAGACAACTCAATCGTTAAAGGCGTTAAGCCTAAACAAGAATTTGTTGGGGAACAATTTTCTGTTGTATTAAGTCCAAAATTTAAGAAACCAGTAGCTTCTCCCTCCAATGTTCCCATCAATAAATAATCGCCATTCAAGGTAGTTATCGTAACCGTAGAACCCATCCAACCATTACTAGACATTGCAGACATATTAAACATATGGCAACCGTCTGCCAAACAGACCTGACTAAGACCAGTACTACCACTTTCGTTGGCAAGATCCCACGAAACTTGTGAGGAATTACCTTCTTCAGACACTTCAATAAGAACTGTAGTTAAATCGTCACAATCTAATGGGGCAATACAAGAGGCATCGTTTATTGTAGCTAAAGGATTAAAGTTAATCGACTGAGAGTCCATACATCCAGAAATAGTATAATGGCATGCTCCACCATCCAAAGTGGCATCTGCACTATAATTAAACGCTAAGGGATCTGTACATGCATACATATTATCACAATCTGATTGTACTGAGAATTCCATATCAAATTGCTCATCGCTTGCTGTGGTAGCTAGTAGCAATGTGTCTCCAAGTTCGTTAGATATAAGAACATCGTTGCCATACCAACCATCAGAAGATGGGCTGCTTATTGAGAATCCATAACAATTGTCTTCTAAACAAATAGCATACGTACCCATACCGCCATATATTTGGTTTATATTCCAACCAAGTTCTCCATAATAAATACCTCCAGAAACTTCAATATTTATCAAACTAGCATCCTCACAGACCAATGGGGCAATACATGAACCATCATCAGTATTTGCCAATTCGTTGTAATTTAATGCTGTGGAATCGGTACATCCTTCTACTATAGGGATTATCTCACAGAACTCATTCGAGTTTAATCCTAAAGTAAATTGCTTAGTCGAGCCTTCTTCAAGTGTTTCGACTAAAACATCTTCACCTAAATAACGGATGGTCATTGTATTTCCATTCCATCCATCACCATAATAATCATTAAGCGTGAAAAGATGACAACCACTACTTAAACAGATTTCTTGTTTTCCAACTAGGCCAGAATAAGACTCTACTTCCCAAGAAATTTCATTTACGTAGGTACCTCCACCGACTTCTATTTCTACTACATTAGCGTTCTCACAAATTAATTTAGCGATACATGAACCGTCATTTACAGAAGCTAAAGGACTGTAATTGTAAGCAGTAGATTCTGTACAACCAGGTAGTAATT
>Ga0308002_1000696_pt1 | contig 11817 bp, 9 predicted proteins | sample Neamet34_FD_203148 | JGI IMG/M metagenome (GOLD analysis project Ga0308002, IMG submission 203148) | Marine microbial communities from water near the shore, Antarctic Ocean - #34 | ecosystem: Environmental > Aquatic > Marine > Unclassified | place: Southern Ocean | collected 2014-06-06
CAGAGTACAAGAACTTTTTGATGATTGGGAATATATTATCCGCCGTTACATTAATTTTACCAGTAGCCATAAGCTTATATAATTTAGTTTTTTTCTGATGGCTTAAAGTCAATTGTTATGCCATTGAATTTTCTCTGTCAGATTGGCAGAAAAAAGAATATGTTTGAGGACCTAAGTAGGTAGGAATTAAAAAAAAAGAAATAGGAGTCACTCGCTTTTTGAAGGCGGTTTGCAGTTCAAAAGGCTACACTTCTTTTGTCCACTGAGTTTCATCAAAGACGATTACAATAATTGATAGTTATTAACACTAAATACCTAGTCTGTAAACGACCATTTGACCTAAAGACAATTGTGACAAACTTTAAACTAATTAGAACTTCGCTTGAATTTTAAGATTCAATAAACGGGAGGTTAAATAATTGGGAACTGCGTATTGATTTTGAACCACGTCGGTTACCCATAAATAAGAATTTGTATTTCTAATCCCCAGAAGGTTAAACACTTCAACACTCACAACAAGAGAATTAAAGTGCTTTAAATACTTAGATTTCGAACCAACAACACCTTCTTTTACAATTTTAGAAAAACCAATATCTACTCTTTTATAAGAAGGAATTCGAATAGTTTGCTCATGTCTTTCAGAATTTAAAGAACCTATAGGCAAACCGCTACTATAATGAAGTTTTAAATTCATTTTATAAGAAGGACGGTTGGGTAAGTAATCTTGAAAGAACATTGAAAAGCTACATCGCTGATCGGTAGGTCTGGGAATATACCCATGCCCATCGTTGGCAATATCTTCCCTAGAAGACATTAAAGATAAACTAGCCCATGACTCAACTCCTGGAACAAACTCTCCATTTACACGCAAATCTATTCCAGTTGTATAACCGGAAGCAGTTAGCTCGGGTAAATATCGAATTCTTAAATTATCAATCTCGTATGGAATAATATCTTTTAGCTTTTTATAATACAGCTCACCAACAAACTTAAAAGGTCTATTCCACGAGGTAAAATTATAATCGGCAGATAGCACAAAGTGTATAGACTTCTGTGCTTTCAAGTCAGTGTAAAGCAATCCTTTTTTATCTCGTAATTCTCTATAAAAAGGCGATTGATTATAAGAACCTACCGAAGCTCTAAAGAGTACGTCTCTACTCCAATTAGGTAGATAACTTAAAGATGCTCTAGGAGAGACAAAAAACTCATTATTTAAAGTCCAGTACTGCGATCTTAAACCTAGCGAATAGGTAAGCCTTGTACTATCGGAAGCAAAGAAACCGCTTTGCTGTATAAAACCACTATATCTACTAGAGCTCAATTCATTTTCTGCTTGAACAAACTCAAACAATTCCAGTAGAGTATCTACTCCTTGTGGGGTAGAAAAACCAGAAGAATCGATTAATTGCCACTCACGCAATCTGTCATCTATAAGCTCGTGTTGGTATTTTGCTCCCCACTCTAAATTAGAACTCGACTTAAAAAACTTACCTCGATATTCGGCATTATATACCTGTGCAAAAAGCTCATTTCTAGCATGACGCAAATAACCACCCACACCTCTATTAGCTACAACCTCTCCAAAATTATCAGAACCTAAACTATTATCTAAAGAACCCAACCAATATTGTGCTTCCACATCGTAAAACTCCTCCTCGCTGGTTTGGAATATCGAAGCAGACAAACTCATATTCAAACTATCGTGAATTTGATAATCGAATCTTACAGCACCCATTCCACTTTCGTAAGAATCCTTTTCTTGTCCATCGAAATAAATATTTAAACGCAAAGGCTTATCAATTGTACCGAAGTCACTCTGGCGAGTTTCTGGATTAGATTGGTAGGTATTGGATGAATAATGCCCTAGCAAACTCACCTTCATAGAAGAGTTGAAATGGTAAATATTTAGAGATTGGAAATCCCTAAAACTAGGCCTATAGTTAGACTTTGTATCTAAGCTATTTAATAAAAATTGATTTGTTTTTTGTCGATAACTGGTAATATGCGACCAGCGTTTAGATTTATTTACACCCTCTATAGTAGCACTAACACCTAAAAAACTCACAGACAAATGGCTTTTCCACTCTTTGGGATCCTTGTATTGTATATCTAAAACTGAAGACAATTTATCGCCGTATTTAGCATCGAAACCACCTGAAGAAAAAGTAATATTTTCTACCATATCAGAATTCACAAAACTCAAACCTTCTTGCTCTCCACTACGAACCAAAAAAGGCCGGTATATCTGGAAGCCATTTACATACACCAAGTTTTCGTCAAAGTTCCCACCTCGCACAGAGTACTGAGAACTCATTTCGTTTTTGGTACTTACACCAGCAAGGGTAGAAATTAAACCTTCCACTCCACCAGTAGGACCCGTAATAATATTTAAATTCTTTTTATCTAAAGTAGTTACATTCTGATCTCTTAAACCTTCATCTACAAGCTCAACTTCAGAAATTTGGGTTATATCAGAACTTAAAACAAGGTCAAAACTTTTTTGTTCGCCATCGGATAATTCGAAAGTATAGATTTGATTTACATAAGATAAATGCGAAAAAACAAGACTTACCTTTTTTTCGCTAGGAACATTTATAGAATAAAAACCTTTGGCATCTGTGATTGCTCCAAATCTTTTATACTCTACACTAAGCCCTTCTACTAATTGATTATTTTGATCCTTTACAAACCCATAAATACGTGTTGTTTGGGCTGCTAAAGTTTGAACAAACAATAGAAAAATTACTAGAGAAACAATTCTTAAACATGATTTATACATATGCTACGAAGATAAAAATATTTTTAGCGGAGGAATTCTAAAACCAATCGTTTTTCATTCTTAACTGAATCTACTATTACAAGCTCAATTAAATGCTTGCCCTTCTCAATTTTACCGTCAAAAAAATGACTTAAAAGTTTGTTTTTTGGATCGTATTCCAAAAGCACCCATTCACCATCTACAAAAGCATTGTAAGTCCCTACTCCACTTATATCATCATCCACAATAAAACTCATATTCTTTGCTTGAGATAAGTCATAGGTAAAAGACTTTGTTTTAATACTTGGCGCAACAGTATCTATTATTGCACTAAAATTACCGAAACTTCTCGACTTAGCCATCAATGTATCTCCTTGCCATGAACTTGGCAGGCAAGACACATTTCCTTTAGCGTCAACAGTACAAACTTGTGTTTTAGATTTTAATTCTGTGGTAATTCCCTGCAAGTTCAAAGCAATAGAAAAAGCAGAATGAACTGGAGTTTCAATACTATGTACACAATGAATATCAGCGATAAAATCATCACTAGATTCTATAGTTTTATACCTAAAATCTAAATCGTTGTACAGGCTGTTTTGCTTAATAAATAAACTCAAATTATTTTGTTCAAATTTATTATCTTCTTGATGACGAAAAAGTCTTGCATACTCTTTTTCTGTAGCGGTACTTTTAGAAGAATCGCTCGTAAAACTAAAACTTAAAGCAGAAGCATTCCCTTTGGTGTCTTTTATCAAATAATAAGCTTCGTGTTCTTTAGAGTCTGCAAATTCAAGATAACCGTCATTTTCTAAAAACTCATATACGCTAAGCTCATTATTTGGATCTTTAAACGATTTCTGAGGTCTTAATGAATAATTTTTCTTGGCGTGATAATCCATAAATGAATTAATATAACGGGTTTCGGAAAAAGAAATCCGCTCCATTTTATGCTTATAAACCAAGTTCGAATCAACAAAAAATTCTATACTGTAAACACCATTTTTATTAGGAGCATTATCGAGCCTATCAAAAACATCAAGTCCAAAACCTATAGTTCCATTTACAACAAAAGCCGTAGAATCGATACGATATTTACGAGCTGAAACTTTGCGTATAGGAATCCTTAAGGTGTCATAGCTTCCATTAATACTAGAATTATTTGCAAGTGGATAAACATGTAAATTTCGTAAAGTTGGCGGAGTAGTATCTTTTACTTTAAACCCAAATAACAAAGGATTTATAGTTTCTTGAGTATTAACATCACGAATTTCAAAGTGTAAATGTGGTGCAGTAGAACCTCCAGAATTCCCAGTCCAAGCAATAGTATCTCCTTTATAGAATTTAAACAATTCTAAGTCAGGAAATAAATCTACCGAAAACAGCTGTTTATGGTATTGTTTAGTTAACAAATAAGAAGCAATATCTTGCTGAAAACCTTGCAAGTGAGCGTAAACAGAAACATAACCATTATAGTGTGTAAGGTATAGAGCTTTTCCATAGCCCCCAGGTCGAGTTTTAATTCTAGAAACATAACCACTGTCTATAGCTAAAACTGGAAAACCCTCTACACCTTTTGTTTTTATATCTATTCCCGCATGAAAATGATTGAAACGCAATTCACCAAAAGTACCTGCCAAAACTAAAGGGATCGCTAAGGGAGATCCAAAATTAGTTTCGGAATATGGAACTTGTGCCTTCAAGGTAAAAGAGCACAAAACAAAAATTACTATAAGACGCTTAATAAGACAATTCATTCTAGCTCAAACTTTTATATTTACTATGCAAAAGTAAATTATTAGTCGATTTAACAAAACTTTTCGGTAAAACGAAACATAGTAATTTTTAGTGTTAAATAATCGTGTTTTAAAATGGGATTAACTATATTTGTATTATTGATGTTGCAATAAATTAATGGATCGATTAAGTAAAACACTCATAAATCTACGTTCTCAAGTTCAGAAATTGAATAGTATATTCAACCAACTGAAACTTAAAAATGAAGATTTAGAAGGAGAAAACAAAGAACTTCGAGAGAAGTTAGAACGCAAGGTTGATCGAATTAATGCACTCAAAAATGAAAGGGAGTTAATTGTAAATGCCAAATCGTTAAAGGAAGCTGGACTGAGTAGTGGAGAAGCTAGGCATAAAATTAACGAACTTATACGGGGAATAGATAAATGCATAGCACAGCTAAATCAGTGATATAGCTAAAATGGATAAACTTAAAATCAAAGTCTCAATAGCTGGTAGAGTATATCCACTAACTATTAATCGAGAAGAAGAAGAGAATATTCGTAAGGCGGCTTCTAAAATTGAAGTTATAGTAAAACAGTTTGAATCGAATTATGCCGTAAAAGACAAGCAAGATTTGTTGGCAATGTGTGCATTACAACTATCAAGTAAGGTAGAAAGCACAAAAGGTAAAACTTTAATAGATTCGCCAGAACTGGAAAACGACTTAAACGCCTTAGAAGAAGATATCACAGCATTGCTAAACCGTTCTTTAACATAACAAACTATTTTAGTTTCCCGTATTAATTCAACATTTGTTAAACTCAACATGAAAATTATTGAATTTGATTCGTCACTTAAAAAACAAGCCTCAACCTTCGGGTCCTTCGGGTGTCAGTGGACGTTTGCTATTTGATGGTCGGTTCATCCGTACTTACCCGGAGTTTAATAAACTGAATTTTTGCGGGTTTCTTTTTTTTTATATAAATTAAACAAAACATGACAGAAATACAAATCATCGCTGTTGTAGGAGTTGTAGCCCTAGTTGTAGGTTACGTTCTAGCTTCTACCTTAATGCGTAAATCCATAGAAGCAAAGTCGAAATTAATACTCGATGATGCAAATAAGACTTCCGATCAGCTTAAAAAAGATAAGATCTTACAAGCAAAAGAAAAGTTTCTAGAGCTCAAAAGCGAACATGAACAGGTGATAAACAACCGTAATCGCAAAATAAATGAACTAGAGTCTAAAGCGAAAGAAAAAGACACAAAACTCAATCAAAGGTTAGAAGATTCTAAAAGAAAAACCAAGGAATTAGACGATAAACGTGACAATTTAACACAACAACTAGAGATTGTTGAACGTAAGGAAGATGAACTAGAAAAAGCACATTCTAGACAAGTAAAAGCCTTAGAAACTATTTCTGGTTTAAGTGCCGAAGACGCAAAGACGCAATTAATCGATGCTCTAAAAGCAGAAGCCAAAACTGAGGCGATGTCATTAATTCAAGACACCATTGAAGAGGCTAAGCTTACAGCAAATAATGAGGCTAAGAAAATTGTAATTCAAACCATACAACGTGTAGCTACAGAGCATTCTGTAGAAAATGCAGTATCTGTTTTCAATATCGAAAGCGATGATATTAAAGGTAGAATTATTGGTAGAGAAGGTAGAAACATTAGAGCTTTAGAAGCCGCTACTGGAGTAGAAATTGTAGTTGACGACACACCAGAAGCTATTATCCTTTCTTGTTTCGATCCTATTCGCAGAGAAATTGCTCGATTAGCTCTTCACAAACTCGTTACCGATGGACGTATTCATCCAGCTCGTATTGAGGAAGTAGTTGCTAAAACAAAAAAGCAGTTAGAAGACGAAATCGTAGAAACAGGAAAACGTACCTGTATAGATTTAGGTATTCATGGTTTACACCCAGAATTACTTAGAATGGTAGGCCGTATGCGTTACCGTTCATCTTATGGACAAAACTTACTTCAACACAGTAGAGAAACAGCTAATCTTTGTGCTACAATGGCATCTGAGTTAGGCTTAAATCCTAAGGCAGCAAAAAGAGCAGGTTTACTACACGATATTGGTAAAGTGCCTGATGATGAGCCAGAATTACCACACGCTATTTTAGGGATGAAAATTGCTGAGAAATATGGTGAAAAACCAGATATCTGTAATGCGATTGGTGCTCACCACGATGAAATTGAAATGACTAACCTTTACGCACCTATTGTACAGGTATGTGATGCTATTTCAGGTGCTAGACCTGGAGCAAGAAGAGAAATTGTTGAATCTTACATTCAACGTTTAAAAGAATTAGAAAGCCTTGCTTTGGCGCATCCAGGTGTACTTAAATCCTACGCTATTCAAGCAGGTAGAGAGTTACGCGTAATTGTAGAAAGTGAAAAAGTAAACGACGAAAAAGCAGCAGCGATTTCATTCGAAATTTCACAAAAAATACAAAATGAGATGACTTATCCTGGACAGGTTAAGGTTACTGTAATTAGAGAAACTAGAGCTGTAAATTACGCGAAGTAATAAACACTTTTACTATATAGCAAAAGCCCACCGACTTTCGGTGGGCTTTTTAATTCGCAAATAAGAAGCTAGCCAAATACTTAAAAAATAGAATAACTAACAATTGGAGCTAGAGGAAATGAAGTAGTTAGGATGTGTAAAACTCCGAAAGCAAACTAATATAAATTCACATACGATTGAGTCAATTTGAATTGAAAAAACTAGAATCCTATTGTAGAGTCAGCCACAACGAAATCAAGTAAATACAAGGAGAGTTAAAGAAATACTCTTTTTAGCAATCTCAATCTACTCTAACATTTTTTTGAATTCTTACTACTTAATTACCCACATAACTAAACTTTTAACTTGCTAAAATTAGTGGATAAAAAAATATACTTTACTTTTGCAACAGTAAAATTTAGAACATGAAAAACACAGCATTAGGTCATATACACGAAGCATTAGGTGCTAAAATGGTTCCATTTGCAGGCTATAACATGCCTGTTCAGTATGAAGGAGTTACCGCAGAGCACATCAATGTAAGAGAAAATGTAGGCGTTTTTGATGTCTCTCACATGGGGGAATTCATCATCCGAGGGGAGGGTGCTTTCGAATTGGTACAAAAAGTTACTTCAAACGATGTTTCCAAACTAGTTGATGGTAAGGTTCAATATACCTGTTTACCAAATGGTAAAGGAGGAATAGTAGATGATTTATTAGTCTACAGAATGGACGAAAAAACCTATTTCTTAGTTGTAAATGCTTCTAATATAGCAAAAGACTGGGATTGGATTTCTAAACACAATACTGCAGGAGTAGAAATGGTAAACATTTCTGAAGACACTTCTTTATTAGCTGTGCAAGGACCTAAAGCAGCTGAAGCTTTACAAAGTCTTACTGAGATGAATATCTCAGATATGAAATACTACACATTCCAAAAAGGAAACTTTGCAGGCAAAGAAAACGTACTCATTTCTACTACAGGTTATACTGGAGCAGGTGGATTTGAAATCTACTTTAAGAATGAAGATGCCGAAGAAATTTGGAAAGCCATTTTTGAAGCTGGAAAAGACTGCAACATCACTCCGGTAGGATTAGCGGCAAGAGACACCCTTCGTTTAGAGATGGGCTTTTGCTTATACGGAAACGATATAGACGACACAACTTCGCCACTTGAAGCTGGACTTGGATGGATTACTAAATTCACCAACGACTTTGTAGATTCTGACTATTTACAAAAGCAAAAAGAAGCCGGAATTACAAAACGTTTAGTAGGTTTCGAATTAATAGACCGAGGAATACCTCGTCAGGGTTACGATGTGGTAAACGAGTCTGGTGAAAAAATTGGAAACGTGACTTCTGGTACTATGGCACCAAGCTTAAAAAAAGCAATTGGATTAGCTTATGTTCCTAAAGACATGACAGCTCCAGGAACAGAAATTTTCATCGCCGTTCGCAAAAAACAACTAAAAGCAAAAGTGGTAACACTTCCATTTTACAAAGCCTAATATGACTAAAAGGAAACTTCAGGTTTGCATGAGTCCTGCACTATTCGATTTGTATGCAGATCGTAAGAGTATAGTAGTAGTGGTAGATGTGCTTAGAGCAACCTCTACCATGTGTATTGCTTTTGAAAAAGGGATTGAGAAAATGATTCCTGTAAGCACCGTAGAGGAAGCACTAGAATACAGAAGTACAAATCCTGAGTATATTTTAGCAGCCGAAAGAAATGGAGCTCCTGTAAGAGGTTTCGATTTTGGAAACTCTCCACAGGCTTATTTAGACCAAGACATGAGTGGAAAGACTGTTGTAATGACCACCACTAATGGTACTAAATCTATTAGCATTGCTAAAAAAGACCACGACGTAGTTATTGGTTCTTTACTTAATTTAGAGGCTATTTCTAAGTGGCTGATAAAACAAGATAGAGATGTAATTATATTTTGTGCTGGCTGGAAAGACAAATTCAATTTAGAAGACACTCTTTTTGCAGGTGCACTAGCTCAAAATTTGGTAGATAGTAATTTATTCGACAACTCTTGCGATGCTACACAAGCAGCACAAATATTATGGGAAAAAGGAAAAGGTGATTTATTTGCCTTTTTAGACAATTCCTCTCATCGTAAAAGATTGGCTAAATTAAATATCGACTCAGACATTCATTTCTGTTTAAAAACCAATCAAACTACTAAAATACCTGTTTTAAAAGGTGACGTATTAATGGCAATAGATGAATGTTAAGACTCAAAATATATAGTATTTTTATAATCGTACTACTTGCTTTTAGTTCTTGGGGATTTCATGCACACAAAACCATTCACAAACACGCTATTTACACTTTACCTCAAGAAATTAGTCCTTTTTTTCAACAGCACTCCTACAAAATAGAAGAACGCTCTGTACTAGCAGACAAAAGACGTTATACCGACACCGCTGAAGCTTGTAAGCATTATATAGATATTGATTTGTATGGTGTTTCGCCATTTGATTCTGTTCCTAAAAATTGGTTTGAGGCAAAAGAAAAATTCACCGAAGACACTTTAAAAAGTAGAGGTATTTTACCTTGGGTAATAAATTGGGAGTATAAAAATTTGGTTTGGGCTATGGATAGCGGTACTATAGAACAAGTAATTCATCACGCTGCAGATATAGGGCATTATATTTCTGATGCTTGTGTGCCACTTCATACAACCTACAATTATAACGGACAATTTTCCGATCAAAAAGGCATTCACGCACTCTGGGAAAGCCGGATTCCTGAGTCCTTTTCTTCTAATTATGAGTATTATATAGGAAAAACTGTATATTTGAAAAATCCTTTGGAATATGCTTGGGGTATAATTGAAGAAAGCAATGCTCTTTTAGATTCTACTTTGAGATTAGAAAAGGAATTAACCGACAACTATTTAATAGACGCAAAATATAGAATGGCATCTACAAATGGCAAAATTCACAATCAATACACATCAGAATTTATTTCTGATTACAACACTGTACTAAATGGAATGGTGGAACGAAGATTGCAACGAGCTGTACTTGCTGTAGGATCGTTTTGGTATTCTGCTTGGCTAGATGCAGGACAACCTGATTTAGCTAAATTAAAATCGAAAACTGAAATTACATCAGAAGAAATAAACAAAAAATATATCCCCAATAGAATACATGAATAAAGCTGCACAATACAAAAAAAGTATAGCCAAAGAAGACATTAACTTACTCGAACTCGATAAGTATAATGGCGAGACAATACTCGTAGATACAGATGCAGAGCTTGACAAAGCTTGTGCTGAAATTGAAAAATGTGCTATTATAGGTATAGATACCGAAACAAAACCTTCCTTTAAAAAAGGACAGATGAATACCGTTGCCTTACTACAAATTGCAACCGACAAAAAAGCCTATATAGTTAGACTTAAAAAGGTAAAAATGAGCCAACGTTTGGCAGATATATTTACCAACGAGTCCATTCAAAAAATAGGTATTGCAATTTTTGACGATCTTAAAGACCTTAAAAAAATCATTCCTTTTACCGATAAATCTGTTGTTGACCTCAACCTTTTAGCTCCTAAATTGGGATTCGAAAGTATAGGTGCTAAAAAATTATCCGCTTTGGTTTTGGGCTTTAGAATTTCTAAAAGACAACAAGTTTCCAACTGGGAATTAGAGAAACTATCACAAGCTCAAATAGACTACGCTGCCACAGATGCTTGGATTTGTAGAGAGATTTATTTACGACTAGTCTAAGTCAACAAATCTTCTAACTCTTGTCTTTCAATTTTAAAAGACTCTTTTAAGTTTTTTATTTCTAGGTTTATCTCTTCTGCATCGCCAGATTCTTTAAGCTTCCGCCCTACCAACATTACATTTTTACGAGTATGCTCGTTCGATATAAACTCGAATGCTTTGGTCGTATATCCTTCGCGTTCCATTAATAAAGAACGAATTGCATCGGTGAGCATTTCGGCTTGTCGTTCTTCGAAAATACCGTGTTTGGTTATCGCTTTAAAAGTCTCACTCGTTCCCATATCCTTGCGTACTTGCTTATGGCAACAAGGAGCACAAACTATAAGTTCGGCATTTGCTTTTATACCTTTATAAATTGCCAAATCGGTAGCTGTATCGCAAGCGTGTAAAGCAATAATAACATCTATTTCTTCTGAAGTAAAATCGTTGATGTCTTTAGAAATAAACTGTAAGTTTTCAAAACCACATTCGGTTCTAATAGAATTACATAAATCTACTAGATTCTCTCGTAGCTCTACGCCTGTTATACTTACATCGAGCTTAAGCTGATTGTGTAGATAATCGTATAAGGCAAAAGTTAGGTATCCCTTACCAGAACCCATATCTACAATTTGCAATTTTTTACTTGTGTCTATTTTAGCAAACCAGCTACTCATCAATTCTACATAGCGGTTAATTTGTCGGTACTTATCTTGCTGCTTGTCCTTAACCCGACCACTTGCATCGCAAATACCTAGTTTTTGTAGGTAAATATTGTTACCGCTAGAAATAAGGTAATTTTTCTCTTTGTTATGAGAATTGGTTTTAGCTGCTGTACTATTCATTTTATTCAGAAGTTTAAACTTTCCTTTTTTACTAATCAATAATTGGCATTCTGATGTTGTACTCACCAATAAAGCTTGAAAAAATGAAGCCCCTAACAAATCGGAAAGTAAAAGCATCGCTTCCTCCAATGTATAATTCTTAACCTGGTCTTGGGTTTTAGATCTGTAAGTAAAAGAAAGCATTTGTTCTCCTTTAATTTCTACGGGAACAATATATATATTCTTCAAATCTTCCTG
>Ga0308002_1000704_pt1 | contig 11734 bp, 10 predicted proteins | sample Neamet34_FD_203148 | JGI IMG/M metagenome (GOLD analysis project Ga0308002, IMG submission 203148) | Marine microbial communities from water near the shore, Antarctic Ocean - #34 | ecosystem: Environmental > Aquatic > Marine > Unclassified | place: Southern Ocean | collected 2014-06-06
TGAGGATTAGAAGTTACTGAATTAACTGAAATAGAAATAGCTGTTATTAAATAGAAACTTTTCTTAATTCTTCCCTCATAATAGTTTCAAATGTGGCATTTGTTGGTAGAACTTATATCACGGTATCTATTTCTATTGATTTGCTACGCATTTATAATAAGATGTACCTTTGAGAAAGTTGAAAAATTAATTTCAAATGCACATAGAACAAGTAAGAGATTTTTGTATTGCTAAAAAAGGAGTGACAGAACATTTTCCTTTTGATAATGCAACCTTGGTTTTTAAAGTGATGCATAAAATGTTTGCGCTAACAAGTTTAAACAATTGGGAAAAAGGGGAGCAGAAAATCAATTTAAAATGCGACCCAGATAAATCTGAAGAATTACGTGCTGAATATGAAGGGATCAACCCTGGATGGTATATGAACAAAAAACATTGGAACACAGTTACTATAAATTCTAGTGATGTTTCTGATGATTTAGCAAGAGAACTTATGAATCATTCTTATGATTTGGTTGTAAAAGGTTTGACAAAAAAAGAAAAATTAGAATTGGAAAGCATAGTATAAATTTTATGTTTTATTAGAAAATTGATATTTTAAAGGCGTCATTTTCTTCACCTCTTTAAACTTTCTGTTAAAGTTAGAAATGTTGTTAAATCCAGATTTAAAGGCAATTTCTGCAATAGAAAACTCTTTTTTAGATTTTAAAAATTTACAAGCATTTTCAATTCGAACCTCGGTTAAAAAACTGATATACGTTTTGTTAGTTCGTCTTTTGAAATATTTGCAAAAAGCATTTTTAGTCATATTTGCAATATCAGCAATGTCTTCTAAATTAATTTTTTGATTTGCATTTTCAATGGTGAAATCAAATACATTTCGCATTCTTTTTCCTTCAATATCAGAATATTTTTTATTATAAACAAAAGTAGAAAGAGGTTCTGATTTTGCATTTGAAGCAGTTTTTAAAATTTCTAAAAACAAAATAAAACGTTCTAGTTTAGAGGCGTTTTTTAGTTTCATAAAGTTGTTAATAATTTCAGTTTTATTCGATTTAAGAATTAAACCTTGTAAAGATTTTGAGAAAAAATGATTAATTTCTGCAAGTTCATTCAATTCAAAAAAAGATTCTCCAAAAGAAGTTTCAGTAAAAAATAAACTAAACATTTTAGATTTCTCTTCAATATTTTTATGACTCTTAAAAACGTGAGGTAAATTACTGCTTATTATAAAAATGTCATTTTTAGCATAACTAGAAATTTTATCTCCAACCAATAAAGTTCCATTTCCCTTTTCAATAAAACTGATTTGAATCTCATCATGTTGATGCAGTTTATCATAAAAAACGACTTCAACATCTTCTTGATAAATCAATGCGTTATTTTCTGGTTTCGGAATTTTAAATGGTAAAACTTTCATTAGTATACTCTTGAATTCAAGCTCAAAAGTATTCAAATAATACTCAATAAATATTTTTTTTAACAAAAAAAAGATAAAATATTATCATTATATGATGATTTAAATATCATAAAAAGAGAGTTTTACTTAGAAAATTGTTCGACTTTTTGTTGCTAATCCAGTCTAAATCTATTCTCTCTTTATGATACAAAATATTTGGACATAAAAAAAACTCCATAAAAATGGAGTTTTCTTTTTTTTGAATATTTAAAAGAATCAGTCTATATTAAGTCTAGAACTTCAAGTCTTTCTTTAGCTAGAATATATCTTGCTTGGACATCATCAATTTGCTGTTGCGTTAATTTCTTACCAAAGGTGTGAAGTCCTCCATCAGCATCATTATGATGAATTCCAAAAGCATATTTCAGATATTCCATAAGTAGCGGCTGTGCATCTAGGTATGAAATGGAATTCATAGCCTGAGAAATTTGATTTGCCTTAGCCCATTCTCCATTTACTACATATTCTTGCATAGTAACACTAGCTTTTGGAAAGATACAACCTACACCTGTAATTCCACCACATGCTCCAGCAAGTCCTGCATGTACAGTTACCGTGTCGACTCCTGCCAAAACTTTTAAATCTTTATTCTCTAACATCAGTGTTTCAATAATGGAAACATCTATAGTTGATATTTTAAGAGCAATTACATTAGGAAGAACAGAAATTCTTCTTAGAAGATCCATTGAAAGTTCATGGTATCCAGCTGCATCAGGGTTGTTATAAGGCATAATAGTTACGCCTGTATCTCTTGCGGTTGCTTCAGCAAGCGCATAGTACGCATACATTTCTTCATCAGAAGGAATTGCTGTAGTTTTTGGTGGCATTACCATAACGGTATCCACTCCAACAGTAGCAAGACCTTCAATGATTTTAGCAAGCTCTTCTTTAGTTTCTGCCGCAGCTCCACTGATTAACGGTACATTGTATTCTTTAGCAACCTCAGAAAGGGCTTTAAGTAAAGAAAGGCGTTGTTCTGAGCTCAGGTAGCTATTCTCACCCAAAGTACCAGAACCTACAAGCCCACCCATTCTGCTTCCACCTTTTCCTTGAACTTTTAAAATATCTGCAGCGTATTTTTTTGTTGCATCCAAGTCTATTTCAAGGTCGCCGGATTTTGACTCTTTCAACCATGTAAACACGGCTGGCATAACGCTATATCTCCAATCTGAATTATTTGTTTTTATCATATTTTCTTATTGTCTAAAATTATGTCAGTAAGTTTTTTGTAAAATTACCAAAAAAACAACAAAATATATACGATATTCACGTATAATTCGAATAAAGTCGCATAAATGGATAAAATAATACCATAACAAGATAGAAAACAAACAAAAAAAACATTAAATCAATATTATTTTTGCAATCAAAAAGATTTATTATTAGCTTATTAACATAATACGCTATATAAATTAATATCTTTATCAAGAGACAATGATTTATGTGCTAAAAGGCATTATAGAAAAATAAGATCAAGGTTGTAAAACCAATTGGTATAAAATCACATTTAAAAAGAATTAAATCAAAATGATTACAGGAAAAAACTATATAGGCAATCAACTTTCTACCAAAGGAACAAAAACATATAAAACGTTTAATCCAGAATTGAACAAAGAAAATGATACCGTTTTTGTAGAAGCAACAGCAACAGAAATTGAAGAAGCTGTAAATTTAGCTGCCACAGCTTTTAAAGAATTCAGAACTATTTCTGGAGCTAAAAAAGCCGAATTTCTAAACGCAATTGCAGACGAAATTTTAGCCTTAGATACTTTGTTAATTCAAACGTATTGTTCAGAAACTGGTTTGCCAGAAGGAAGAGCAAACGGAGAAAGAGGAAGAACGATTGGACAATTAAGAAGTTTTGCAAATTTAGTAGCAGAAGGTTCTTGGGTAGAAGCAACGTTAGACGAAGCGCAACCAAACAGAGTGCCAATGCCAAAATCAGATATTAGAAAAATGCTAATTCCTTTAGGACCGGTTGTGGTTTTTGGAGCAAGTAATTTTCCTTTAGCATATTCAACTGCTGGTGGTGATACAGCTGCCGCTTTAGCATCAGGTTGTCCAGTAATTGTAAAATCACATCCAATGCATGCTGGAACAGGAGAATTAGTTGCATCAGCAATTGTAAAAGCAGCTCAAAAAACAGGAATGCCAAATGGTGTTTTTTCTAATTTAAATTCAAGCGGAATAGAGGTAGGGCAACAATTAGTTGCGCATCCAAAAGTAAAAGCAGTTGGTTTTACAGGAAGTATAAAAGGCGGACGAGCGTTGTTAGATATAGCAGCGAAAAGAGAAGAACCAATTCCGGTTTTTGCAGAAATGGGTAGTGTAAATCCTGTTGTTATTTTACCAAAAGCATTAGAAAATAGACAAGCAGAAATTGCAAAAACATATGCAGGTTCGATCACTTTAGGATCTGGACAGTTTTGTACAAATCCGGGTTTATTATTAGGAATTAAAAGTGATTCTTTAAGCTCTTTTGTTCATAATTTATCCCAAGAAATTATGGAGATAAATCCTTCTTGTATGTTGCATCCTAACATCAAAAAAGGATATTTAAATAATAAAGAAAAAATAGTTTCTCAAGAAAATGTTACTGTTACAGCAAACTATGCATCCGATGTAAAAAATAATTACGCAGAACAAACGATTGTTACTGTAGAAGGAAAATCATTTATAGAAAACCCAACCTTACATTTAGAAGTTTTTGGGCCTTTTTCTATGATTGTTCAGTGTGAAAATGAAGCAGAATTAGAGCTTGTAATTGCAAATTTAGAAGGTCAATTAACAGGAACAGTAATTTCTGATGAGAATGAAGTTGCTAATTATTCAAAAGTAATTTCCGCTTTACAAAATAGAGTCGGACGCATAATTTTTAACGGAGTTCCAACAGGTGTTGAGGTTTGCGAATCTATGGTTCATGGAGGTCCTTATCCAGCATCAACAGATAGTAGATTTACTGCCGTCGGAATTAATTCTATAAAACGTTGGGTACGTCCTTTTGGTTATCAAGATTGGCCAAATGAGTTGTTGCCAAATGAATTAAAAGATGAAAATCCTTTAGAAATTTTTAGAACTATAGATGGATTAATAACTCGTAAAAAAATATAAAAATGAAATTCCTTAACGTTTGTTTTTTAATAGGTTTCTCCATGTTAACTTCTTGCAATTCTGGAGGAGAAGAGTGTGGAGATTCGTCTCAAGAATTAGAAACCCTCATAAAATCTTATGAAGAAAGAGATTCTTATGATCGAGAAGAATATCCTTTAGGTCTATTTACAAGAGAACATTATAAAGAGGAAGCAAAATACGCAGAAGAGCAGTTGCACTATTTTGGTTGTATCAAAATGGATGAACTTTCTGAAACGGAACAAATTTCTGCCAAATTATTAAAATTCGTTTTAGAAGATCAAGTCGATTATTACAAATTCGAACGATTTTTGAATCCGTTATTATCAGATTCAGGTTTTCATAGCAGTTTAAATTATAAAATTAGACCCATTTATAATGATTTCGATGCCGAAGAATATTTAAAAAAGTTAAACTCGTTGCCTCAATTTGTAGACCAACATTTTGTAAATTTAAGAGAGGGTTTAGCAAAAGGAGTTTCGCAACCAAAAGTTATTTTTAAAGGATATGAATCTACGTATAACGATCATATTGTAAGTGATTTTAAGGAGAGTCCATTTTATCAACCTTTCAAAAAATTACCAAGTATTTTTTCTGAGAGCTATAAGGATTCCATTTTAACTGCTGCAAAACAAACGATTGAAGAAAAAGTGGTTCCTCAATTTAAAAGAATTAAAACCTTTTTCGAAACAGAGTATTTACCAAAAACGAGAACAACTCTTGGTGTTTCTGAAACTCCGAACGGAGCAGCATATTATCAAAATAGAATCAATTTTTATACAACAAGTTCGCAATATACTGCGGATGATATTCATCAAATTGGGTTAAAAGAGGTTGCAAGAATCAGAGCAGAAATGCAAGAGATTATTACCAATTTGAATTTTAAAGGAAGCTTTCCAGACTTTTTAAAATTCTTAAGAACTGATAAACAGTTTTATGCAACATCACCTAAAGAAATATTAATGATTGCCAGAGATATGGCAAAAAGAGCAGATGCTCAATTACCAAAATTCTTTAAAACGTTGCCAAGAAAACCGTATGGAGTTGCGCCTGTGCCAGATGCAATTGCACCAAAATATACTGGTGGGCGTTATGTTGGAACATCAAAAAATAGTACGGAACCTGGTTATTATTGGGTAAACACCTATGATTTACCAAGTAGAACGTTATATACTTTACCTTCATTAACAGTGCACGAAGCTGTTCCTGGACATCATTTACAAGGCAGTTTAAACAACGAGTTAGGAGATTCAATTCCGCAGTTTCGTAGAAATTTATATTTGTCAGCTTATGGAGAAGGTTGGGGTTTGTATTCAGAGTTTTTAGCGGATGAAATGGGCATGTACACAACACCTTATGAGCAATTTGGAAAATTCACCTACGAAATGTGGCGTGCTTGCAGATTGGTTGTCGATACAGGAATACATGCGAAAAATTGGACGAGACAGCAAGTGGTTGATTATATGTCAGAAAACACAGCGCTTTCTTTACATGAGATAAACACAGAAACGGATAGATATATTTCTTGGCCAGGACAAGCCTTGTCGTATAAAATAGGAGAGCTAAAAATTAGAGAATTACGTAAAAAGGCAGAAAAGGAACTTGGTAGTGAATTCAATATTAGAGATTTTCACGAAGTTGTTTTAGAACAAGGTACTGTTACGTTGGCAATTTTAGAAGAACGAGTAAACAACTATATACAAAAAGTGAATAATGAGTAAACATACTTTTGTTTGTATTGATGCGCATACGTGCGGAAATCCTGTAAGAGTTATAAAAAGTGGTGGTCCTACTTTGGTAGGAAATACCATGAATGAAAAACGGCTTCATTTTTTAAAAGAATACGATTGGATTCGCAAAGGATTAATGTTTGAACCGCGTGGTCATGACATGATGAGTGGAAGTATTTTGTTTCCACCACACAACCCAGAAAATGATTTTTCCATTTTATTTATAGAAACTTCAGGTTGTTTGCCAATGTGTGGTCACGGTACTATTGGCACCATTACCATTGCCATTGAAGAAGGTTTAATTACACCACAAACTCCTGGAAAAATTAAAATGGAAGCTCCGGCTGGTTTGGTAGAAATAGCATATCAACAAACCAATAATAAAGTTGATTGGGTAAAATTAACCAATGTAAAAAGTTATTTAGCGGCAGAGAATTTAACGATTGATTGTCCTGAATTGGGTGAAATTACTTTTGATGTTGCCTATGGAGGAAATTATTATGCAATTGTAGATCCGCAGAAAAACTTTTCTGGTGTACACGATTTTACTGCAGGTAAAATCATACAATATTCTCAAGTTGTTAGAGCTCGCATCAATGAGAAATATCCAGATATGTTTATTCACCCAGAAAATGAGACCATTAGAGATGTAACTCATATGTTGTGGACTGGAAACCCGATTGATCCAACTTCTCATGGAAGAAATGCTGTTTTTTACGGTGATAAAGCCATTGATAGAAGTCCGTGTGGAACAGGAACATCGGCAAGATTAGCGCAGCTTTTTGCCAAAGGAAAATTAAAAGTTGGGCAAGAATTTATTCACGAAAGTTTTATCGGTAGTAAGTTTATTGGATGTGTAGAAGAAGAAACTACCTTAGCGGGTAAGTCTGCTGTTGTTCCAAGTATTCAAGGTTGGGCAAAAATATACGGACAAAACACAATTACCATTGACACGGAAGATGATCCGTATGCACATGGATTTCAAGTAATATAATATCGATATGAGCAAGAATGTAGTTGTAATTGGTGGCGGAATTATTGGTGTATGTACTGCATATTATTTACAAAAAGAAGGACATCAAGTTACTATAATTGATAAATCAGATTTTAAAACGGGTGCATCTTATGTAAATGCGGGATATATAACACCTAGTCATATTATTTCACTAGCATCACCAGGAATTATTACACAAGGCATTAAATGGATGTTTAATTCAAGCAGTCCTTTTTATGTAAAACCAAGATTAAATGCTGACTTTTTAAAATGGACTTGGGCATTTAAGAAATCAGCAAACGCAAAAAAAGTAGCAGCTTCAATTCCGGTTATAAAAGACATAAATTTACTAAGTAGAGATTTATATGAAGAGATAAAAGCGACTAATGATTTTAATTTTCATTACGAACGTAAAGGTCTAATGATGTATTATCAAACGGATAAAGTAGGAGAACACGAATGGAAATTAGGAAAAAAAGCATTAAAGGAGGGTTTACATGCAGAGCTTTTAACCTCTATGGATGCAATTCGAAAATATGAACCTAATGTAGATTTAAATGTAAAAGGAGCCGTGTATTTCGATTGCGATGCGCATATGACACCTTCTGATTTTATGCCAGAAATGGTTACATATTTAAAATCGAAAGGTGTACAAATTTTCGCGAACGAAAAGGTGAAAGATATTGAAGTTAAGAACCAAGTTATTTCAAAAATACATACAGATAAAGGAGTATATGATGCAGATGAAGTAGTTATGGCTGCTGGAAGTTGGAGTCCTTTATTGACAAAGAAATTGGGAATTAAAATCCCGATTCAAGCCGGAAAAGGATATCGCATTAATGTAGAAAGAGAAACGAATATTACTGTTCCGTCTATTTTATGTGAAGCAAAAGTTGCTGTAACACCAATGACCGGTTTTACACGTTTTGCAGGAACGATGGAGATTGACAAGATCAATCACAAGATAAATCCAGCAAGAGTAGATGCAATTGCAAATGCAGCAAAGAAATTTTACAACGGATTGGAGATTAATCAAGCAGAAAAAGACGCAGCAGAATGTGGTTTACGGCCATGTTCTCCAGATGGATTGCCATATATTGGGAAGTCATCAAAATGTACTAATTTAACAATTGCTGCTGGTCATGCAATGATGGGTTGGAGCTTAGGTCCGGCGACAGGAAAATTAGTGTCAGAAATAATTTCAAACAAGAAATCTTCGTTAGATTTATCACCATTTCATCCAGATAGAAAATTTTAATTATGAGATACGAATCAATTCCAAATTCATTATTTATCAAAAATAGACGCAATTTCATTGCGCAAATGAAACCGAATACGATTGCTATTTTGACCTCTAATGATGTGAAGCATAACAATGCAGATGATGTGATGGGCTTTGTGCAAAACAACGATTTGTTTTATGTATCTGGAGTTGATCAAGAAGAAACGATTTTAGTATTGTATCCAGATGCCCAAAAAGAAGAAAACAGAGAAATCGTCTTTATAAAAGAAACCAATGCGCATATTAAAATTTGGGATGGTGAAAAACTAACCAAAGAACAAGCAACTGTTGTTTCTGGAATTGAAAGAGTAGAGTGGACGCAAGATTTTGAAATGATGTTGCAATACATGGCTTTTGAGGCTGATGGATTTTATTTAGGACATAACGAGCATTTAAAGCGTGTAACTAAAGACCAAGAAACACAACAAGACAGAATGATAAATTGGTGTAAAGAAAAATATCCTTTACATGAATATTATAGAGCGGCAAAAATCACAAGAGATTTACGCCCAGTAAAATCGAAAGAAGAAATTAAACTCCTGCAAAAAGCAGCAGATATTAGTGTCCATTCATTTATCAGATTATTAAAAGCGTGCAAACCTGAAATGAAAGAGTATGAGTTGGAAGCAGAATTAACGTACAACTTGGTCAAGTCTGGCGCATCACATCATGCGTTTCAACCCATTGTTGCTTCTGGAAAAAACGCATGTGCATTACATTACAATACCAATGATGATATCTGTAATGATGGTGAAATGATTTTGTTAGATTTTGGTATTTGTTATGCAAATTACAACAGTGATACGACACGTTGTTTTCCGGTAAACGGACAGTTTTCTAAAAGACAAAAAGAAGTTTATAGTTCCGTTTTACGATGCTTAAAAAAAGGGAGTAGCTTTTTGAAACCAGGTATTTTACCTTCAGATTATGAAGTGAAAATGGCGATTTTGGTAGAAAAAGAATTGATAAAATTAGGATTGTTAACTGCTGCTGAAGTTGCAAATCAAGATCCTAAAAAACCATTGTATAAAAAATATTTTATGCATGGAACAGCACATTATATAGGCTTGGATGTGCATGATGTAGGCTTGTATTCTAGAACTATTGAAGCAGGAATGGTCTTTACTTGTGAGCCAGGAATTTATATTCCAGAAGAAGGAATTGGTTGTCGATTGGAGAATGATTATTTAATCACAGAAGAAGGAAACGTCAATTTAACAGCTGCAATGCCAATTGAAATTGAAGAGATTGAAACATTGATGCGTAATTAATAAGGAACATGAAAGGAATCGGAGGATCAACTATAGAAGCTGAGTTAAATGCAATTCAGTCTACAGTACATTTAGTGCAACCCATACAAAAAGAAGAATTTCAACAAAGAATTGAAAAAGCGTGTCAATTAATGCAAGAACAAAATGTGCCTGCATTATATCTTCATGCTGGAACAAATTTATTCTATTTCACAGGAATGAAATGGAGTTCTAGTGAACGCATGGTTGGTGCTTTGTTGTTCCCGAATGGTACGTTAATATATATCGCTCCAGAATTTGAAAAAGGAACGATATTCGATTTTATGTTGATAGAAGGAGCAGTTCATTGTTGGGAAGAACACGAATCTCCATACCAATTATTTGCAACCCTTTTAAAAGAAAATGGAGTAGAAGCTGGAACCATTTCTATGGATGAAGCAACTCCTTTTTTTATATTTGATGGCATTAGAAATTGTCAAAACACATACGAATTAATAAATGCAAAACCAATTACTGCAGGTTGTAGAATGATTAAATCTGATGGCGAAATTGCCATTATGCAACATGCTATGAACATCACATTAGAAGTTCAGAAAGCAGCAGCAAGAATTTTAAGAGTAGGTATTTCTGCCAAAGAGGTTACTGATTTTATCAACGAAGCACATGTAAAACATGGAGCTCCTTCAGGATCATACTTCTGTATTGTATTGTTTGGAGTTGATTCTTCTTTTCCTCACGGAGTAAAAGTACCAAAAAATTTAGAAGAAAATGAAGTTGTATTGATAGATACTGGCTGTATGCTACATGATTATATTTCTGACATTACAAGAACCTATGTTTTCGGTACTCCAAATGAAGAACAAACTCGAATTTGGAACATCGAAAAGGAAACACAACAAGCAGCATTTGATGCGGCGCAGTTAGGAAATACATGTTCAGATGTAGATGCTGCTTCTAGAGTTGTATTGGAATCACATGGGTTAGGACCAGATTATAAATTACCAGGATTGCCGCACAGAACTGGACACGGAATTGGTTTAGGAATTCATGAATGGCCATATATTGTAAGAAATGATACAACCGTTTTAGAATCAGGAATGACGTTTAGCAATGAACCGATGATTTGTGTTCCAGGTAAATTCGGAATTAGACATGAAGATCATATTTATATGACAAATGAAGGGCCAAAATGGTTTACAAAACCAATGTATTCGATAGAGAATCCATTCGGAATTTAAGCATCCAAATCATGTAAATCCAAACGCATGTTAATCATGTGTTTTTTAAACCCCGTTTTTTCATATGCTCTAATAGCAGAAGGATTTGTTTCGTAAACATCTAGTCGAATTTCATTGATGTTTCTTGTTTTAGACCAAGTTAATAAAGCATCAACAATTAATTTGTTGTACCCGTTTCCTCGATGTTTTTCTGGAACGTACATAAATCCTAAATACGCATGCGCATCGTGCTTTAAGTAAATTCTATCTTTTTTTATTTTAGCGTAGCCAGAAGCAACCAATTCTCCATTCAGTTCTGCAACATATAAAACGGCATCTTCTGAAAGGATAAAACCTTCTAGATCATAATAGATAACTTTCCCATCTTTAATGGTTACATCCATTGGGCGTTCGGCTTCTACCAAATCATCCATAAATGTGTCTAAAGTTGCTAAATCATTTTTAGTTGCAAGTCTTACGATTGGTTTCATTGTTTATTGATTTTTTACGATGAATTAGAATGCGAAACTACAGATAAATATTCTTAAACAATCCTAAATAGCGCTGCTGTTTTAGTACTGGCTTGATTGAAAAAGGTGTTTTGGGAACTCCCTTTTTAACACGAAGTATCAGCAACAATTTTCCATTCACCATTAATCTTCTTAAAAATAAT
>Ga0308002_1000705_pt1 | contig 11732 bp, 9 predicted proteins | sample Neamet34_FD_203148 | JGI IMG/M metagenome (GOLD analysis project Ga0308002, IMG submission 203148) | Marine microbial communities from water near the shore, Antarctic Ocean - #34 | ecosystem: Environmental > Aquatic > Marine > Unclassified | place: Southern Ocean | collected 2014-06-06
AAACCCTTGAAGTCCTACAGCATCAATTTGTCCCTGAGCAATCTCCTTTCTTTGGCCCTCAGGAACCTCCTGAATTTCCAGTCCATAAGCAACATTTTCAATTATTGTTTTATGGGGGAATAATCCAAATCGCTGAAAAACCATGCTCATTGTTTTTTTTCTGAACTCTAAAATTTCTTTTTCATCTAGACTTAATACATCAACATCATTTACAAGAACTTGTCCTGCAGTTGGATCAATTAATCTATTAATATGCCTAATCAAAGTTGACTTACCTGATCCAGATAGACCCATACAAACAAAAATTTCACCTTCTTCGATAGATAATGAAACGTTATCCAAGCCAACAGTATGTCCAGTCTCTTCTAGAACTTGCTCTTTACCTGCTCCATTTTGGACCATTGATAAAACCTGGTCAGGTTGAGGACCAAATATTTTATAAATATTTTTAATTTCGATTTTTGACATAATAGGGGTTTATTCTGGTGGTTTATTTCTATCTTGTATTCTTTTACCATAAGCCTGTGTAATTCTATCTAACACAATTGCTAATAGAACAATTGCAAGACCGGCTTCAGTTGCTTTTCCAACATTTAGCTGTTGAAGTCCAAGTAAAACTTCATCTCCAAGGCCTCGAGTTCCTATCATTGAGGCAATTACAACCATAGCTAGTGCCATCATTGTGCATTGGTTGATTCCTTGCATAATATTAGGTAGGGCAAGAGGTAACTGTACTCCAAGTAATTTTTGTTTTGGGCTAGCCCCAAATGCTTCAGCTGCCTCGATAACTTCGGTATCAACTAGGGTAATTCCAAGATCAGTCAATCGAACTAATGGAGGAACCGCATAAATAACAGTTGCAATAATTGCTGGAACTGCACCTAAACCAAACAGCATAATTCCTGGGATTAGGTAACAGAAGCTTGGGATTGTTTGCATTAAATCAAGAACTGGTAATATTGCATTTCGAACTTTATTATTTCGAGACATTGCAATACCCAATGGAATACCAATAATAATACAAATAATAATTCCAATTATCATAATAGAGGTTGTTTCTATGGCTTTATCCCAAAACTTTGGATGCAGGAAGCCTATAAAAAATGTACAAAAACCAACAAAAACGGTGGTTCCTATTTTTCTGCCACTTGAAAAGAAAACAACTGCAACAACGAGTGCAATAACTACTGGCCAAGGTAAAACGATTAAGAATTTCTTAAGAGAGAGGATTGCACCAAGAAGAAAATCGTTAATTACTTCAAAGTAAATTCCATATTTTTCATTAAAGACTTTAAAGCCGTCATTAATCCACTTCATTAGAGGTATATCTAGCCATTTAGGCCAATCATAGAGCCAACTTAAATCAGTAAAAAGCTCCATAACACTATCGGGCTTTCTTTTTGATGAGTTATAACTTATGACTAATAGCCATACAAAGAATATTGGGAAAGTAAAGTATGTGAGAATTTTTCTTATCATAATGATTTTGATGAAAAAAAGAGCCCACAAGTGAGCTCTTTTTTATATTTAGATTAACTTATAGAGCTCCAGATACTTTAGCAGCAACGTCTGCTGGTACCCAAGATTTCCATGAATCATCATTCGCTAAATACTCCATTGCAGTTAGCTCCATATCACCATCTGACTCATCTTCATAGAATGCAAGTAGTCTGTTAACTTGCGCAGTTGGTATGCTATAAGCCTCTAAAAATTCAGTCTCTGCAGGATGAGCATCGGCCCATGAAGAAAGAACTGACTTGTCTAGTGACATATCTCTGTACTCAACTCCACAAGTTGGTACCCATGCATCCTCACCATTGGCTTTGATGTCTTCAACGACAACTTGCATAGATGCCCAGCACTCTGCGTTAAATGGTGGCTCAGCTAATCTAACTAGATCAACTTTACCCATGAGACCAGTTGGCGCCCAATAGTAAGTAAAGATTGGCTGCTTTTTGGCAAACGCACCTGCGATTGCTGCATCAAGTGCACCACCTGAACCTGGATCAAAGTTAGTATAGTATTTATCTAATCCATAAGCTTTTTGTTTAACCAGGTTAATTGTGTAGCAAGTCCAGCCACCAATACAACTAGTCATTCTTCCCATTGATGGGTTCTCAGGATCACTAAATAAGGCAGCAATTTCTGGCCTATTCATATCTAGAACATTTGTAAGATTGTACTTATCAGCAGTTGTTTTATCAACATAGAATGCTTGCTGAGAGTCAGGAGTATTTACTCCTAGATTTCTCACAGTTCCATCTGCTTCATGACCATTATAAGTATCTGCAATGTTGTCATACCAAAGCTCAGTAACTACATCAAGCTGTCCATCATAGTGCGCAGCCATAATAGGCGTTGTACTTCCTTTAGTTATACTAACTTCACATCCATAACCATGCTCCAAGATGAAGCCGGCAATAGCGGTATGAATATTAGCACTACTCCAGTCAAAATCAGCTAGTCTAGCTTTTCCGCAGTCTGCACTTACAATCGAAGGCATAAGACTTAAAGAAATTGCTGAGATAGCTAATACTTTATTTATTAGTTTCATTTTTTCTCCTTAGGTTTTAAAACAAATCCTTATTAAATATAAGAATTGATTTTTAGTATATATAAAATTTCAGTTCAGGTTGAATTATATTAAATTAATCAACGCTTTGTATTAATGCAAAACATTAATATTTAAGCCATATTTTTAAATTAATAAAACTAGCCCTGCCGTTAAAATTAATCCTAAAATTGTCCTTCGGAAAACTTCTCCATTAAGTACATGATAAATTTTCACACCAAGCCAAGAGCCAAGGATTAAAGCTGGAAGTATCTTGAGCAGGTCATAAGCCATTTGAAGCGTGTATAGGCCAGCAATAGCAAAACTTATTACCGCCATAATGCTGGTAATAAAAATAAAAGGTTCATAGGTTCCTCGCTGCGTATTTTTTGGAAGTTTTTGGAGGCCAACCCAGATAGTTGGGAGAAGTCCACCAAGAGCTGCAAAGCCACCCATAAATCCACTGATTAAGCCAATAAAACTGTCAATTGACTTACGTGTATTTACCTTAATCGAAAAGTTCTTACTTATAAGCATTATTAGCGCATAAAAAACTAAAAATACTCCTATCGATACTTTGAATATTTTAGGATCAGTAAGTTTTAGTAGAAGCATTCCAAGAGGTATACCAATAATACCAAATATAATAAATGGCCTAAGTTTTGAAAAATCAAGAGTTTTTCTTAATTTATACATCGGCGCGCCTGAAATTAGCAAGCAAGTAATAATGTTTAAAGGAATAGCGTGAGCAGGATCCAAAATATGCAACCAAAAAGCATTAAGAACAAGTCCAGAACCAAATCCCATAGCACCTTGAATAAATGCCGCGGTAAATGCCCCTAGTAATAAAATTAATAAATAGATAGACGGATCAAAGTCAGAAATGATCATAATAGGATTAGTCAAAATTGTGAATTGAAGTATATAGATTATTTTGTTATTTTTATTTGATTTCAATATAATGATGACGTTTAATATTTCTATTTTTCTAGCTGTATGAATTCTTTATTTTTCTATTATGTCTAATTACGACTTCATAATTGTGGGGGCTGGCTCTGCTGGTTGTGTTCTTGCCAATAGGCTTAGCAAAAATCCCTCTAATAAAGTCCTGCTTCTTGAGGCAGGCGGTTCAGATCGTCGCTTCTTTATCCAAATGCCAATTGGTTATGGAGTGACTTACCACCAAAAAGCTGTTAATTGGATGTATATGACAGAACCAAGCCCAGATGCTGATAATAAGGCAAGTTATTGGCCAAGAGGTAAGGTATTAGGTGGGTCTAGTTCAATTAATGCAATGGTTTATGTGAGGGGTAATCATAAAGATTTTGACCAGTGGTCTGAGATGGGAAATCCTGGTTGGTCATTTAATGATGTTCTGCCCTACTTCAAGAAAATGGAATCTTGGCAAAATGGTGCTGACAGTTTTAGAGGTGGCGATGGCCCATTAAATGTCTCAGAAGTGTCTGACCAGTTGCACCCATTATGTAAGAATTTTTTATCTGCTGCTCAGGAAATTGGCATTCATCTTAATAAAGATATGAATGGTATAAATCAGGAGGGAGTTGGTAACTTTCAAATTACAACTCATAGGGGTCAGCGTATGTCCACCTCCAGAGCATACTTATGGCCGATAAAGAGTCGTACTAATCTTACTGTTATCAAAAAGGCTTTGGCTACAAGAGTATTAATTAAAGATAAAAAGGCCTACGGCGTTGAGTATATTAAGTCAGGTAAGATTCATCAAGTGATGGCTTCATGTGAAGTTATATTAAGCGCAGGATCAATAAATTCTCCTCAACTTCTTCAGCTTTCAGGAGTGGGTCCAAAAGATGTTTTAGATAAAGCTGGAGTTACTTTAGTTCATGAAAGTCCAGCTGTTGGAGAAAATCTTCAAGACCACCTAGGGGTTAGTTACTTTTATAAAAGCAAAGTGCCAACCCTAAATGATCAGTTAAGGCCATTTTTAGGAAAAATATATCAAGGTCTAAGATATATTATTACAAGAAGAGGGCCGCTGAGTTTAAGTGTTAATCAATCTGGAGGATTCATTAGGACACGTGATGGTCTTGAGAAGCCAAATATTCAACTTTATTTTTCACCCGTAAGTTATTCTCTAGAGTCTCCTGAAAAAAGGGCAATGATGAGTCCAGATCCATTTTCAGCAATGTTATTTGGAATTTCAAATTGTAGCCCTCGTTCAAGAGGAAGGGTCCATATTAAAACTAACAATCCATCAAAACCTCCAATTATTGAGCCCAACTACCTTTCTAATAAAGAAGATATCAGAGATTTATTAGAGGGTGTTAAGGTCCTTAGGAAATTGGCTAAAACTGATAGTTTTAGAGAGGTTATTGGAGAAGAATTTCGTCCTGGACCAGAATGCCAGACTGATGAGCAAATGATTCAGCATATTAAAGATACAGTTTGGACTGTCTTTCATCCTTGCGGTACTTGCCGAATGGGACCTGATCCACTGAAAAATGTTGTTGACAGTAATCTAAGAGTTCATGGCGTTAGCAATCTTAGAGTAGCAGATGCCTCAATATTTCCTCAACTAGTTTGTGGTAATATCAACGCCGCAACAATTATGGTTGGTGAAAAGGCTTCAGATTTAATTTTAGAAGACATAAAGAGTAAAGAGTTAGAACCTAAACTACAGTAATTAATTATGAAAATTATCAGTATAGAAACTTTTACAAATGAGTATATTGGCCTTGTTCGTGTTCGAACGGATGAAGGTGATGAGGGTTGGGGGCAAACATCAACTTATAATGCAGATATAAGCGCCCAAGTTCTTCATCGGCAAGTAGCTCCTCATGTTCTAGGTTTTAGTGGAGAAGATATTGACTTAATCAATAGAGAGGTTTTAGAAAGGGAGCATAAGTTTCCTGGAACTTATCTTTATAGAGCTTTAAGCGGTCTCGATACTGCACTTTGGGATATTAAAGCTAAGCGAGCTAATAAGAGCGTTTGCCAATTATTAGGGGGCGATACAGAATCTTTACCAGTTTATGCTTCAAGTATGCAAAGAGAGATTAGTCCAGAAGCTGAGGCAGAAAGACTTCTTGCTCTTAAAGAAGAAAATGGTTATTTTGCATTTAAATTTAGAATTGGCAAAGAGTGTGGCCATGATTCTGATCAATGGCCAGGACGAACCGAAGCAATTATAAAAGAGGTGCGAAAAGCACTAGGAGACGATGTTTCTTTGCTTGTTGATGCAAACAGCGCTTTTAGTCCTAAAAAGGCAATTGAAGTTGGACACATGCTCCAAGATTATGGCGTAAGTCATTTCGAAGAGCCATGCCCATATTGGAAGCCAGAGTGGACACGTGAGGTTAAAAATGCACTAGATATTGATATTAGTGGCGGTGAGCAAGACAATGATATGCGAGTCTGGAGGCATATGATTGATACTAAGGTTGTGGATATTATTCAGCCAGATATTTGTTATATGGGAGGGGTTACTAGAACATTAGAGGTTGCAAAGATGGCAGAGCGAGCCAACCTGCCCGTAACCTTGCATTCAGCAAACCTTTCTTTAGTGACGCTTTTTTCAGCTCATGTTATGGGCTCTATTAATAATCCAGGAAAATATTTGGAGTTTTCAATAGAAGGTCTTGATTACTACCCTTGGCAAGATAATCTTTTTTACCCAAATTATAAAATTATTGATGGGTGTCTTGAGATGAATCATAAGCCTGGTTGGGGGGTTGAAATAAATCCAGAATGGCTATCTTTGTCAGATTACAAAGTAAGCTATACAGGGTCTCGTTTTTAGTGCAATTTTCTTTAAACAATTTTGCAGAGTAAGGCACCTTTTTTTTGAGTAAGAAAATCCTGTATAATTTCTTTTTTTTTAACATGTTACGGATTTATAACTAGATGAAGACCTCACTCACTAAACTTGAGGGATTAAAGAGATCCCTTACGGTTGAATTGCCTGTAGATACTTTCAATCAAAAAACAGAAAAAATTATCAAGAGCCTTGCCTCAAAAGTTCGCATAGATGGCTTTAGAAAAGGAAAAATTCCAGCTGCAATTTTGCGCCAACGTGTTGGTGGTAGTGCTAAATCTGATGCTGCTAATGAAATTGTAACTGAAACTTTGGCAGATGCACTTACTGATGCAGATGTTTCTCCAGCTGTGCAGCCATCATTAGTGAATGTAGATACTGAAAACTCAGACAGCTTTATTTATACAATTGAGTTTGAAGTATTTCCCGAGATTAAAGTGGGCTCTTTAAAAAGTTTAGCTATGGATCAAATTAATTCAAAAGTTACAGACGAAGATGAAGAGCGAGCTCTTCAAGATTTACAAGACAGGTCAACTGAATATAAGACTGTTAAGAGAAAGTCTAAAGAAGGTGATCGTTTAATAATTGACTTTGAAGGCTTACTAGATGGTGAATCCTTCGAAGGTGGAGCTGCTGAAGGATTTGAAATTGTTTTAGGAAGAGGCACTATGATTGAAGGGTTTGAAAAAGGCCTTATAGATATTGCACCTAAAAAAACAGTTGAGGTAGCTGCAACATTTCCAGAAGATTATCATGTAGAAAATTTGGCAGGAAGAGAGGCTATCTTTAAAGTTACTATCAATGAAGTCGGTTCTCCAACAGAAGTAAAAAGAGATGATGAATTTGCCAAAAAATTTGGAGAAAAAGATTTCGAAACTATGAAATCAAGAATGTCTAAGCAGATGCAAGTTGAATTAGAATCTCGACTGGTTCAGCAAAATAAAGATACTGCATTTACAGCTCTTTTAGATGCAAATGATTTTGAAGTACCTGAGGGCAGTATTTCTGCTGAATCACTCAAGTTGCAGCAAGATATGGAGTCTAGAATGGAGCAGCAAGGTATGCCTTCTAAAGGTAAATTGCCTGCAGAAATGTTTCAAGAAGAAGCTGCAAGAAGAGTTAAACTTGGTTTATTAATCAATAAAATTGCAACAGATGGTGAAATAAAAGCTGAAAAAGATCAGGTTGATGCTAAACTTAATGAGATGTCACTCCAATATGGTGAGAGCGCACAGCAAATGATTGATTGGTACAATACTGATCCTTCAAGGCTAGCTAATATTGAATCAATCGTTGTTGAAGATATGGTAGCCAAGCATGTGGCAGAACAGGCTAAAGTAACGATGACAGATAAGACTTTTTTAGAAATAATGGGCCCGCAGAATTAATATGACAATTCAAAACTTAAATCAAATCCCAATGGTAATTGAGAGCTCTGGAAGGGGTGAGAGAGCCTATGATATTTATTCTAGACTTCTAAAAGAGCGAGTTGTTTTTATGGTTGGTCCAGTTGAAGATTACACTGCAAATGTTGTAGTAGCCCAGTTACTTTTTTTAGAATCTGAGAATCCAGATAAAGATATTCATTTGTATATAAATTCTCCAGGGGGCTCAGTAACTGCAGGCCTTGCTATTTATGACACAATGCAATTTATTAAGCCAGATATTTCTACTCTTTGTATAGGACAAGCTGCAAGTATGGGCGCACTTCTTCTTACAGCAGGAGCTAAGGGAAAAAGGTTTGCACTACCTCATGCGCGGATGATGATTCATCAGCCTTTAGGTGGATTTTCAGGCCAAGCAAGTGATATAGATATTCATGCTCAAGAAATTCTTAAAGTTAGAGATAACCTAAATACAATACTTAAGGACCATACTGGTCAGAGTATGAAAAATATTCAAAAAGATACTGACAGAGATAATTTTATGTCAGCGAGCGAGTCTGCGAAATATGGGCTCATTGATAAAGTAATTAATAAGCGATAAATTTAAATTTGTCTATGGACCAAAATACTGAAGATCTTAGCTGTTCATTTTGCTCAAAACACAAGGATGAAGTAGTCCGCCTAATTGCAGGTCCAGGAGTTTATATTTGTGATGAATGTATTGATTCTTGCTATAGCCTGATTCAAGAACAAACTGTCAAAGATAAAAAAGATCGGCATCAAGATTGGAATAATACTCCAAAAGAATTGTATGCCTCTTTAGATGAATATGTTATTGGTCAGTCACATGCAAAGAAAGTTCTTTCAGTGGCAGTTTATAATCACTACAAGCGACTAAAAACAAATTACATATCAAATGATGTAGAGCTCGATAAATCAAATATTTTACTTATAGGACCTACTGGGAGTGGAAAGACTCTTCTTGCGCAATCTTTGGCGCGCTTTTTAGACGTACCCTTTGCTGTTGCTGATGCAACAACTTTAACTGAGGCTGGCTATGTTGGTGATGATGTAGAAAACGTAATTAAAAGTCTACTCTCAAAATGCGATTTTGATCCAGAAAGAGCAGAACAAGGCATTATTTTTATAGATGAAATTGATAAGATCTCACGCCGGTCTGACTCCCCCTCAATAACAAGAGATGTTTCTGGAGAAGGAGTTCAGCAAGCTATGCTTAAATTGATTGAAGGAACTATTGCATCTGTTCCTCCTCAGGGTGGAAGAAAACATCCTAACCAGGAAACTATTGATGTTGACACTTCAAAAATATTATTTATTTGTGGTGGTGCATTTGATGGACTTGGAAAGGTTATTGATAGGCGCATTGAAAAAGCTACAGGTATCGGTTTTTCTGCTAACGTTAAGGAAGCAAGTGGCAAAAAAACATTAACTGAACTTTATAAATTTTTAGAGCCAGATGATTTAATTAAATTTGGATTAATTCCTGAATTAGTAGGTCGATTAGCTGTCCATACTTCTTTAGATGAGCTTGATGAAGAAGCATTAGTTCAAATTCTTACTAAACCTAAAAATTCTGTAGTCAAGCAGTTTCAGCAATTTTTTGCAATTGAAGGCGTGAAGCTTACTATAAGAAAAAATGCCCTTTTAGCGATTGCAAAACTTGCCCTTAAAAGAAAAACTGGTGCGAGGGGCTTGAGGGCTATTTTGGAAGATTTGTTACTAGAGACGATGTACGAAATACCTTCAACTCCAAGCGTTAAAGAAGTTGTTATAGATAAAGAGGTTGTGGAAAGAAAAAAACAACCTATGATTGTTCATATTTCTGACAATAAACAAAGTAATATTCGTAAAGCAAGTTGATTAATTTCACTTTTAATATACTGACCTTTTAAGAATGTCTATGGAGCTTTTTGATCGCCAAAAGGATGCTGTAGGTCAAGGTGAAAGAACTATATTGGTTCATATTGAGCTAACTTCAAATAAGCAGGCATCAAGCAGTATCGGTGAATTTCAACAGTTAGCATTGTCTTCTGGCTTGAGTATTATTGATACAATTACAGTTAAAAGAAGTATTACTAAAGCCCAGTTTTTTATTGGTACGGGTAAAGTGGATGAGCTCGCTACAATTGTGTGTGATAATGAAATTGATTTAGTTATTTTTTCGCTGCAGTTATCCCCCTCTCAAGAACGTAATTTAGAGAAAGCTTTGAAGTGTCAGGTTATGGATCGAACTGGCTTAATATTAGATATTTTTGCATTAAGAGCAAGCTCCTTTGAGGGAAAATTGCAAGTAGAACTGGCCCAGTTAAAGCATCTATCCACTAGACTTGTAAGAGGTTGGACTCACCTTGAAAGGCAAAAAGGTGGTATTGGACTTCGTGGTCCAGGTGAGACGCAACTTGAAACAGATAAGCGATTAATTTCGGTACGTATAAAAAATATTAATAAGCGACTTGATAAGGTTCATAAGCAACATGATTTGGGACGTAAATCGCGAATTAAGAATCAACTTCCTATGATTTCCCTTGCAGGATATACAAATGCAGGAAAATCTACTCTATTTAATCTCCTGACTAAGGCCAAAGTTTATGCAGATGATAAGTTATTTGCGACACTAGACTCAACTATTCGACGTGTTATCTTGCCGGCTTCAGGGGAGGCAGTGATAGCTGACACGGTTGGCTTTATTCAAGATTTGCCTCATGAGCTGGTTGAAGCTTTTAAGTCTACTCTTGAGGAAACACGACAAGCTAATGTCCTACTTCATGTGGTTGATGCTGCTGATCCTAATAACAGAGATAAAATTGAGCAGGTAGAGGATATTATTGAGCAAATTGAGGCTCAGGATATTCCAAAAATTATTGTAATGAACAAGATTGATGGAATTGCTGATTTTAAGCCTCGCTTAGATAAAGATCACGATGGGAATATTTATAGAGTTTGGATTTCAGCTCATACGGGTGAAGGAATCGACCTACTTTATCAGGCCCTTTCTCAAAGTTTAAGCGGAATGATGACTTTTGCAGGTATTAAGTTAGATGTTCAATCTGCTTACATTAGAAGTGAAATTCATAAAGTTGGATTTATTCAAAAAGAAATAATGAATGAATTTGGGCAATGGCTACTTGAAATTAATGTCACTCGACACTATCTAGAAAGATTACTAGATAAGCAAGGCGTTTCATTATTATGGGAACAGAAATCACCACAGAGCCAAACGGCTTAGTCAAGCAATCAATTCCACTACTTCCTCTTAGAGATGTAGTAGTTTTTCCCCACACGGTAATTCCTTTATTTATAGGAAGAAAGTCTTCAGTTAATGCAGTTACTCAGGCTATGGAAGCTGATAAGAATATTTTTCTGGTTACCCAGAAAGATGAGACTATTGAAGAGCCGAACAATGAAGAGCTTCATAAAGTAGGAACCCTTGCAACAATTCTACAATTACTTAAACTTCCAGATGGAACTATTAAAGTTTTAGTTGAGGGAGTAAAAAGAGCAAAAATCGAAGAATTTGTTGATTTAGGAGAGCATACAGAAGTTATTTTAAGTGACTGTACTCTAACTCATGATGATGATACTGAGATCAAGGCTATGATGCGTTTAGCCCTTGAAAATTTTGAAAAATATATAAAGCTTAGTAAAAAAATCCCTGAAGAGGTATTTAAAGTACTTAAAGAGATTACAGATATTGAACGTTTTAGTGACGTTATTATTGCAAATCTTAATCTTAAAATTGAAGAAAAACAGAGTTTGCTAGAAAGTAGCGAGGCAAGAGAAAGGCTTGAGAAAATTCTATCCATCCTCGAAGGTGAGCTAGATGTTCTGGGCGCAGAGCAAAAAATTCAAAGTCGAGTGCGTAAACAGATGGAGTCTAATCAACGAGATTACTATTTGAATGAGCAAATGAAATCCATTCAAAAAGAGCTTGGAACAGTTGATGATGAGAATGAGATTGAAGAATTACAAAATAGTATAAATA
>Ga0308002_1000706_pt1 | contig 11727 bp, 10 predicted proteins | sample Neamet34_FD_203148 | JGI IMG/M metagenome (GOLD analysis project Ga0308002, IMG submission 203148) | Marine microbial communities from water near the shore, Antarctic Ocean - #34 | ecosystem: Environmental > Aquatic > Marine > Unclassified | place: Southern Ocean | collected 2014-06-06
GTTAGTTGGGTTGTTTTTTGTTGATAAGTTGTTAACACAAAACTATGGTTAATTTGTGTTATTATGACGATTTGTGTGTTATATTTGTGTTGTGTAATTTGTTTTACACAAAATAACACAAAAAAAATACAAACATGACAATTAAGGTAAGAGAACGAAAAGCTAAGAATGGCGTGTCAAAAATTTTTTTAGATATATATAACCCTTCAGCAAAAAAGAAAAGAACAACAATAACATTAGATCTATTTGTTTACGAAAAACCAAAAGGTACTCAAAAAAAGAGTAATAAGGAAGCAATTGAAGCTGCAGAAAGAATAAGAGCAAAGATGACTATTGAAATAGCTTATGAAAATAATGCTTTAGGTTACTTAAATTCAAAAAACAAGTCTATCATTAATTTTATTGATTATTTTCAGGAACAAACTGATTTACGATATGAAAGCTTAGGGAACTATGGAAATTGGGATAGTATATGTAAATATCTACGAAAGTTTTGTCCCAATGATATACCTATAAATCAGGTTGATGTAAAATTCCTAGAGGATTTTAAGTATTATCTTGAACATAAGGCAAAAACAAAGAGTAATACAAAGCTTTCCCAAAATAGTCTCTATTCTTATTTCAATAAAGTTAAAGCTTGTATGAAGCAAGCTTATCATGAGGAAATTATTCTAAAAAATCCTTGTGATAGAGTGAAAGGGTTCAAGCAAGGAGAAGTGAAACGAGAGTTTTTAACTTTTGAAGAACTTCAGAAAGTTTTTAATGCAGACTGTGATGTTCCGCAGTTAAAGACGGCTTTTATTTTTAGCTGTCTTACAGGAATGAGATGGTCTGATATTAATAACCTTTTATGGAGAGATTTACAATACGTTGAAGCTAATGATAATTGGTTTGTACGTTTTCGTCAGCAGAAAACAAAAGGTGTAGAAACACTCCCTATATCTTATCAGGCACGTCAAGTTTTACCTAAAGATGGGGAAGCTGATGATAGAGTTTTCAAGGGTTTAAAATATTCCGCTTGGCACAATATGAAATTACAACAATGGATGATGCGTGCAGGAATATCTAAAACAATTACGTTTCATTGTGGAAGACACACATATGCTACACTTCAATTGACAAACGGTACAGATATTTACACCGTTTCAAAACTGCTTGGACATAGAGAGTTGAAAACTACTCAGGTTTATGCTCAAATTATTGATGAAAAAAAGATTGAGGCAAGTAATGCAATACCAATGTTAAATATCAAATAATGAATAGAATTGAAGATATTATAAATGAGGATAATAATCTATTTCAATCGGAATTAGATCGCTTAAAATTGGAGGCTACTATAGCTAGAGATATTATTTTGACAACGCCTTTTAAGAGGTTAGATAATGAGTCAACTGAGGATGATATAATTATATTTATAGTAGAAATGATTCCTTTAGTTTCTTCAATTACACTTTTTTCAGATGAATTAGTAGAAGTGAAATTAAGAAGTTATGGTTTTAGCAGTGTCGTTATTAAATGGTTTACTTCTTGTGATTTAATTGTAGGTGAAATTAACAGAATCGCTAATGTGAATGGATTAATTATCTTAAAACCTGCTTTTTTAACTGCTGCAAGGTTTTATTTAGAAACCAAGATTTTTCATGCTATAATTGAGTCTTTTGATCTACATATTAAACATGGTAAAGATTATGAAAGTAATATCCTTCATAAGGCTTTTGATAACTTATTTAGAAAGAGAGAATATAATAGTAGTAAAGGACAAATAGGTAAGATGAAAAATGATGGAAATTTATTTATTGACAAATTAATAACGCTATATGAGAATAAAATGAAAGGGAAACTTGACTTTAAAAAAATGCTACTTAATGGTACCAGGGGTGGTTTTACTGAGTCAAAAAAAGTATTTTCTTCAAATTATGTGGCAAGTATTTCTAAACCTAAAGTTTATTTTGAGTTCTATCCACTTTTTAAAATGATATATAAAGATAGAAATATGTACAGTGAATATGATTTTGATGAACTTTCTGAAGTAATTTATAATGGTAATTATAGGAAGTATAAGATTTCTAGAGTAAAAAAGATTATTGAATCAAAGTAACCGTTTTACAACGAAAACTGGTTGTATTCTGGTTCTGTTTTTCTTTTTAGTTGTAATCACCTTTGTAATTCAAATAAATACAAATTATTATGGAACAAAATAAACGCCCATTATTTTCATTGACAGTAGAAGAGTTTATTGAACTTAATAAATCAATCAATTTAGATCAAATTAGGTACCATGTACCTGAAAAAATTGAAGCACCAAAGAGTGATATTATTTATGCAGATGAAGTTTCTGTAATAGCTAATTACACTAAAAGCACGCTTTATTCAAAGGTTAACCGTGGCGAAATCCCTTATGTCTCAGGTGGTCGACCTTTAACGTTTTCAAGAAAAGAAATAATAGAGTGGATTCAAAACGGTAGACCTTGTGTTGCTGAAATATTAGCTAATAAATTTCTTAAACTTAAATCTAGATAAATTGATTACTGAAGAAATTATGTTGAAAAATATTCTTCTTCTTCTTCTTCTTCTTCTTCTTTGAAAAATTAATAGCTATACCTCTATAAAGTAGTTTGTTAAATATGTTTTTGAAAATATGGATATTTCAGTCTTTCATTCAGTAGCTGTAGTCATTTTTAATCGTTTCCTTTAATGGTTTAGTTTTGGCTTCTGAATATAAAAATATATTGTATAATAATTTAATCTATCATTTAAATTAAACTGCTCTTTTGTGTCTTTTAGTACACTTTTTTAGGAGTTACAGAATAGTGTCTATTTTATCATAATTAGGAGTCAATGTTTTAATTGATATGTGACACTCTATGTAACAAAACTGAGATTTTAATTCTGGACTTCTGAATTATGAATTCAAATTTTGGTCACCTTACTATTTAATTCTTCTAACTTGAATTTCATCATTAATACCTTGTACTTTCATATAATAACTTCCGCTCTTAGTGTAAATAATGATACTAGGCATATAAGCATAATGATATATGTAATCATATGATACCTGTTGCCAAATTGAACCATCCATCATCTTGAAAATTGTTTCACCTTCCCAACCCGTAAATTCACCATATATTTGAGATTCGATTAAATCACCTGTGAAATTAGTGTTTTTTTTTGAGTATCCATAACTCACTCTATTTTGGTTATCAAAGTGTTGAACTGTTATTAGCTGGTCTTCCAATTCTGAAACTTTATTTTCTAACTTTATTTTTAGTAATACTAAATTGTCTATTTGTTCAATTTTTTGTTCAATTTTATATTCTAATTCGTTAATGTATATTTTTAAATTTGTGTTTTGTTGGTTGAAATTAGAAACAAAAACCCCAAGGATAATTGTTAAAATTATTAAGCCAATTATAATTATTCTATTCATTTTTATTCAAGTATTATTTATTTTGAAGTATTAATGGATGAAAGGTTTATTTTTATGAGTTGAGATTAATACCTAACTTTTATTTATAGTCTTTAATCTTTTTTTTCCAATGTCTATACTCCGATTTGTATTTTGAACTATGAGAATTACTTTTCCTGAAGTAAATATTAATACCTAACCCAATAGCATATGATTTTTGTAACATATTATAACTTAACTCGAAATGTATTATAGGTGTCATTAGTGAAATTCCAGTAGAAAATGGCATGTTTGATTCTAAACTTATTGGTTTACTGTTGTTTTGAGTATTATATAAATACCCAAATTTAAAGTATAGTGAATTTATTAGTTTTAAATATCCACCTAAATTAAATTTAGAGTAACTACCTGTTTTATTATAATTACCCCAATAAACTCCAAATCGACTATAGCACATATTAAATGATATTTTCGAGAAATTGAAATTAGTTGTGTAATTAAGTAAATCACTTTTAAATATATCATGTTTTGTATTTAAAACATATGAATTATTAAAAATGAAAGCGTCATATGTGGTACCTATTCTTAATGTCCTTCTTCCGTATTTTCTTTTTTGATATTTATAATTATTTAATGGATATTTTTGTTTTTTTCTTTCAATTTTCCTTTGAAATTTTGAAATTGTTTTACTTGTTTTATTAACATTTTCTGATTTATACGACTTGTTTTTGTATTTGTTTATTTTAATTTTTAACAGATTTAATTCTGAATAAGCTTTAGGGTATTCTCTTGTTTTAGCTATTTTTTTTACTTTTTTAATATCTTTTTTAATATCTATCTTCCATAAAGGATAAATTTTATTTATTGCTTTTTCTCTTTCTTTTTTTGAAATAATGTCTTTATTATTATTTGCTAAATCATAAACTAATTCCCAATTTCTAATATTACTTTCTTTTTTTGCTTTATTTATATTTTTATTAAAATTATTAATAACTAATTCTATTCTATATTTTTCCTCTTTGATTTTAAGGTTACTGATTTTTGTTGAGTACTCAATATTATCTGTGAAATTATATAATATTTGATTGAACTTAATGGCAATAGAAAAATTATTTTTTGATTCATAATAACTTGCCGAGTATTCTCCTTTTTCTAATATTTCTTCTTTTTTGAAAGCTATTGAATAGTTATCTATATTTTGCTCATAAACTCTTATAGCATTTTCGATTTTATCAGACTTTATGTAGTAATCAATGTCATTTATTATTATTATTAGATTTTGTTCTTTTTCTATTTTATTAATAGAGACTAATTTATTTTTAAAAAATAGGTTATCATTTTTATTTTCTAATACATTAATAGCTTCTATACATATCTGTTTTACTTTAGTTAAATTGGAGGCTGAAGAGTTAACTTTATCTAAATAGAATTTATAGGCTTTTTTATTTATTATTATTTTCAAACTATCAATAACTGTTTGTGAGAGATTAATATTTATTATTGATAAGTTTTCATAGGCTAATTTGAAATTGCCCTCAGAAATTGCCCTGTTAACTTTATTTAGATAAGTATCTTTTTTAAATTTATCGATGTTTAAAACGCCTCTAAATATGTTATCAATACTATTAATTGTTCCAGTTTTAGACTTCTTTCCTCCAATTAATAATCTTTTAGACTCTATTTGATTTATTCCATTACAGTCTGTAAATGGTAAGTCCCATTTAAAGTGTTTTGGATTAGAATAAGGTTGGCCTGTAACTTTATATTGATAAGAATTTGATTTGTTATGGTCTGAACAAATATCACCTTTTGAAATCAAAAACTGAATATCAATATTTAAGCCGTCTTTGCTAGTATACAGATTGATCCACTTTGATTTTTCTGAATTTAGTTTACTATTCGTTAGTTCACCTTTGAATACATAGTTTTGATTTTTAATATAGCCGAGACTAGCACCCTTTCCTCCAATTTGAACCTTATTTGTTTTTTGTTGATTTCTACCGTTACAATCAGTATATTTGATTTTATGAGTATAGAAATGACTGTAATTTAATAAGTCCCCTTTGATTTTAAATTTAAACTTGTTTTTTTCTCCTGTTAAATTACATATATCGTGATATAATTTATAATGAATTTCGACACTAACTGTCCCGTCATCATAAACTGTTTCATTATATTTTATATAATTAGCTTGTTGTGATTGAGTGAATCCTAAAAATCCAACTAATCCTAAAATTATAGTTAATAAATATTTTTTCATTCTAATAAACTATATATCTATTTATAATAGTTGCAGATTCATCAGATTCATTTGGTAAGTAAGGAATTGATAGAATAGGCCTTGAACTCTCAATATTTAGTACTTCATCACATTTGAATTTATTCAAAAAGAATTCACTAAAATCATAAAAGCTTACTTTAGAGTCTGATAACGCAAAAATAATAAATTCTTCACCCTTATTATTTGTTGACATTCCAACAGCACTTCTTATATATTTGTTTTTTGAGTTTTGGTTAAATTGATGGTTTATTATACCATTATGAATAAGCATAGGACCTGACTGGACACCATATTTTATATTATTATATTGATGGATTTCTGATGTTTCACAAACTGTAATTTTATCATCCATTATTAAAAAAGCACCATTAGGTTTCAAATAAAAATTGCCTTGTCCATTTCCTTTATTTGTTGGCTTAATTTCTTTGTAATTGTTAACGTACAATCCAACAGGCATACCTTTAGGGTCTACTATACTTGTCGTAGATAAAAGTTGTTCATCATGATTAAAATTATTTGAATTAAGAAATTCATTATGCGGAATTTTATTATTATTTTCAATAATAAAAAATTTAGCAATATTTTTAGGAGTAAGTTTAATTTTAATACATGAATAACTATTACCATTATATGTGTATTTTCCTGTCTTTTGTTGACTTATTGAAGAAGAGACAATAATTATGCTAAGTAGTAAGGTTAATGTTTTCATAATTTTATAATCTGGAATTAAAATGTATTAATACTCTTTAGTTTTATTAAAAGAAGAAAATTTTTATTTATTGATTTTAATTACTTCTTCTTTTTGTATCTTTACTTTATCAGTAATTACTATAAATGGGCCAAAAGTTCCATTGCCCATACTGTTTTTTTTATCTCCTTTAATATACATTTTAGAGATTGCACCATCTAAATATAAAGCATTTTTACAACCGAAAACATCTTGAAATACTGTCGAAAAATCAAAGAAGTTTACGCGTTCATTTGATATGATGAAAATAATTCGTTCATCTGCTAATATACCAACGCCATTTCTTATGTGTAAGTTTTTAGAGCCATAATTAAACCTTTTATGATGTTCATTGTTAATAACTAACATAGGCCCTGATTGTGTCGCTTGACTTATTGAACTTTCATTACTCTTTTTATCAGTAATATATTTTTCTGTTTCTATAATTGAAGCTTTATTATTTTTAATATAAAAAATCCCATTTGGATACATGTGATAATTATCGCTTATTTTTTTACTATTATCAGTAACGTCCTTAAGTTTTTTGCCGTTACTTATTAATAAGCCAACAGGATTACTATCTCTTTGATACATTCCTGCATTACAGATCATCAAAACATCTTTCTTTTTTGTCTTAGAATAATAGTTATAAGCTCTATTTATTGTTACAAGTTTTTTGTTTTCTTCATCAGCTAAAGCTATATTTATATCTTGTTTAGTTAAATCTAAAATAAACGCAGTATAGTTTATACCCTTATATTTAAATTTTATTTTGGAACCTGACTTTAAATTAGTCACTTCTTTGTTTATAATATTAGAAGCTTTTATTTTTTTCTTTTTATATCCATCAAGGGAGTTATAGAGTTCAAATAACTTTTTAGATTCCTCAAATGATTTGTTCAGTTTTTGTATTGATTTATCTTTTTTAAGAATAATTTTTATTGAATCATTAATTATTTTTGTTGATCCTGTATTGCTCAATTTAATTAATGCCTCCTCAAATTTCGTAATTAATTTCTTTTGTTCTTGATAGTTTTTAATAATATTACGTTTGTTTTTTAAATTCTTTTTTGCTAAATAATATGTTTCAATATCTTTAGAATTGTCTTCTATTAAAGATTGAAATTTTTGAGCAATTAAGAAATTTGTAATCAGACTAAATAATAATATACTAATTATTTTTTTCATAATTTTTTATTTACTTTTTAAATAAACAGCAGAAGAAAACCCTGGTTTAGTTTCCATAATTATTTTATAAAAAGGCTTTAATCTTTTTATGTTTTTTCCTTCACTAAATATATCTCCTTCATAAAAATGAATTCTAACAGTATTACCACCAACTTCTCCTGTGTTCCATGCTTTAATTATAAATTCATTAGATTCATTCTTCTCTATTTTTAAAACTCTAATTATTTGACCGTTTTTTTTATTCTTTATTTTTTGTCTGTTCACAATTTCTTTATTGTTATAAAAAATTGAAATTGTATCATTATCTTCCTGATGATCGTCAAATGCACTGATAGTGACATATTCTTTTGTGAAAACATATGTATCTTTAAAAGATACCTTTCCTAAATTATGAGTATCAAAAGTTCTATCTTTTTTAATAGAATCTTTCAATACGACTTTTTTTAGAATTGTTATATCTTTTTTAACGGTATCTTTTAATATGACTTTTCCTGTGATTTTATTTTCTTTTTCAACAATAATATTATACATGCAAGTCGCCTTGTTGTTAGATAGGTCAATGACTTCATACTCCATTTGATATTCACCTACTTTTGTTATTGAGGAATTACCTGACAATAAGTTTACGTTTTTCACACCACAATTATCACTGTATATTGGAGTAGCTATTTCGAATTTTAAAATATCATCAAATTTAATAATGGTATCTTTGGGACAAATAATGATGGGTAAGGTTGCATCTAAAACATTTAGAGTGAAATTGCAAATTTCTTTATTTCCACTATAATTTACAGAATAAACAATTTCATGTTTTCCTAAATTAAACTTACTTCCTGAAGGCAAACCTTTAAGGTATTCATAATCAACCGAACCACAATTTATTGACTTTTTTGATAAATAATCAACAGTTACTAAGCAACTTTTTTCAACATATACTTCTACATCTTCACTACAGAATGACAAATCTTCTGTATTAGAATTATTACTATATTCAAATTCTATATCTTGACTAGTAAGTGCATAATTATATAATTTAAAATCGTCCAAGGCACCTTTAAAAAATTCGGCTTCACCTGGAATGTCATATCCAATAAAAATATTCGAGTTATTTTCTAAAAACTTACCTGAATAATAATAACTCCAAACTAATTTATTATTTAAATACATATAAACTTGTGAACCATCATAAATGAGTGAAAAAAATATCCATTTTTCATTAGGAATTGTATGGTTTAAATAATCAAGGTCTAACTCCGTAAATTCTGTATTAACAGAAACAGTACTAACTTTAGGTGTCTGGAATACTTGCGTTCTAAATTGTGGGTTATCATATGTTTCAATTGGATTATCCCCCTTGCAAATCAATGTAAGCCCTTTTGTATTTGTAAAATCACTTTCCAATTTAAGCCAGGTTGTAAGTGAAAATTGACTTTTTATATTCGAGAAGATTTTTTCATTAGGAATTTCTAAATAAGAACTCCCGTCTAAATATAAAGCTGAACATGGAACTCCAAAACGATCCTTAGTGAAAGTAACATTCCCTTTTTTTAAAACAGAGCTAATATTTCCCGATAAATCAGATAGATTATTATCAAAATTAAAATCTAAAATAGGCTGTGATTGACTAAATAGAAAAGTACTCGTAAATAAATAAAAAAATATTATTCTATTTTTCATAAGTTAGTCCCAATAAAAAACTAATAAATTAACAGCTTCATCTCTTGATTTAGGGCCTTCAAATGCTTTATTTATAGTGCCGGATGAGTTATACGCTCTAGAAACATCTTGAGCTCCAGTATCTAAATTAATTAAAAATATTACATCTTCCATATCTTCATATGATTGTAAATAATCTAAAACTTTACTTGAACCATCATATAATGATGTTTCTTGAGGAGAATGAATGATTACATATTGTAATTCACCATCATCATTTTTTCCAACTGCTAAAAAACGTCTTTCTCTTTTTGTTTGCTTAGAGCTATACTTGTCAATTTTTAATTTGTTTTTATAAGCTAATAAATGAGTTTGAAAAACTGTAGCCTTATTTTCCTCACACCAGTCCATAAACATTTGTTTATCTTTTGAGTTTTTTATATATAACTTCCTGTTTATACCACTGATAGTAACTCCTTCATCAATGTTAGCAGCAACAATTCCCCCTGTAGCATATACAATAACAAGTCCATCAAAATCGGCTATTTTTCTATTTACAATTACACCATTATCAATAGTAACTCCCACAGGTTTTGATAAAGATAAATCATATGAATTCATATAAGTACCGCTTGAATATGCAATAATATTTCTACTATAAGACCAAGAATTATACCTATTAGGAACACTGGTTCCGTCATAATCTTTTGCTGCGAAATATTTAACTTTTATTCTATTATTACTAGCTTGTCTTTTAAATATAATTGTCTTAAAAGTCCAGTCGTCATAAGTACTTGTTCCCATTTCTACAAAATTTTCGCTATATTTAAAACTCAGTAGTAAAAAGAGAATAACCCCAGATAATATGATATTATTTTTTTTCATTTTTGTTTTTTAATTTACTTTTAATATTCTTGATAAGTGTATAATAAGAAAATAAAGTGATAACTATTCCTAAGAAAATAAATATTTTGAATATGACACCAGTATTTCCCCAAAAACGTTTTAATACATATGATAATTTACCTTCTATAATATTAAAGATGACTTTATCAAAAGTTGACATTTCTGTATCAACATTGTACTTTTTATCTTGACATTTCTGACTTAGATATCTATATTTGAAGTTATATTTATCAATTTTTTTATTTTCTATGCATTTTGCAATTTCCGTATACCAATAGTCATTAAGTCCTTTATAGAAATATTTATTTGCTTTGTTTTTTTCGGCTAACAATAGTAAATTATCAGACCAATTAAGAAACATATTCAATGTGTCATATTCTTTCGGACTATATTTCTTGTAAAGCATGATTGTTAGAGCTTTACTTAAAGTATCCTGTGCCGAAAGGGTGTCTTGTATTATGGAGGATAGAATGTTTAATGATTTATCTATAGATTTAACATTACCTATGTTTTCAGAATTTAAATACTTATTATAAGGAAAGTCTTTTAATTTGGTTATACTATCAATCTGTAAGTCTTGGATAATATTATAGTCATTATTATTATTGGTTAGAGTATCAATTTTTATAAATTGTTTATTACCACCACGCAATAATAACCCGATTACTGTAACTATAATCAGAGTCAATACAATTAATAAGATTTTTATTTTTTTATGTGTGAACATATTGCTATTGTTTTTTTACAGTGTATATTTTTGTAGATATAAAGGTTAAAATGTTAGTGCTCTAATTCTAAGCTAATTTTATACTGTAACGGTAAGATTTACATGGACATAAAGAATTTGTGATGTTTATCAATAGTTGTGATGATTGTATTTAAACTATTACTTTCAATATCCTGTGTTTTAAAAATGATTTCAATAGAGTTTTTATCAATTTGCTTTAATTCAATACTTTTTGCAAATTCTGTCCAAATTTCAAAAAGTTTTTCTTCATTTTCATTTTGATTGTTTTTAATTTCGTTCTTTATGTCTTTAGAATAGTCATCATAATTTAGATTGAAGTATGTGTAAAGGTTACTGTTCGTAACATTTAACGTAATATCAGATTGATTCAAGTTGTCAGAGCTAGAGCCACCATTTTTAAATGCTTTTATACTTTTTTTGTCATTAGTTACAAAGCAAACACTTTCGTTAAAAGCAAAATATGCTGGATACCTATTTCCAATTCTAAATTCATAATAATGAGTATGTTTTGTTATCTCATCTTCAGGAATTTTATCAATTAGTTCTTTTATCAAGTCATTCCCGTTGATATCTATAGCTAATCCTAATAATGGTAAAAATTCTTCGTTGGTCGTTTCAAGGTATCTACCATATTCCCAACCACCTTCATACCAAATGATCTTATCGTTATTCATAATTGCAGTTTCAATAGTACCTCCATCTTTTAAAATATTTTTAATACTGATACAGTATTTTCCTGAATAATTACTGGCTTGAATAATTTCACCATTATTTAATAAAGCCTTATCTTTAGATGATAAATAACCAGCTTCACT
>Ga0308002_1000713_pt1 | contig 11699 bp, 10 predicted proteins | sample Neamet34_FD_203148 | JGI IMG/M metagenome (GOLD analysis project Ga0308002, IMG submission 203148) | Marine microbial communities from water near the shore, Antarctic Ocean - #34 | ecosystem: Environmental > Aquatic > Marine > Unclassified | place: Southern Ocean | collected 2014-06-06
CGGCACCCTTAAACTTATTAAAGGCTGCGAAATATGCGCCAGTAGCTCAGCTGGATAGAGTAGCAGGTTCCGATCCTGTTGGTCGGGGGTTCGACTCCCTCCTGGCGCGCATCAAATCCCTTGGGAACCCCGGTGGTACAAGCATTTCATCAATGTTAGCTTGTGGGTGTGAACCAAATGAACGACCAAATCTGTTCTTATATATTCCTTCGTAACAGCACATATTACTTCTCCCGTCGTATTCCGTTAGACATGAATGGGCACTATGCGTCCAAAAGAATCGTTAAAAGCCTTAAGACAAGATTGAGACGAGTCGCATTGCGAAGCTCCAATCATATTAATTTCCAGCTTGAAACCTATTGGAGCTCAATACGCGTTGAGCAGATCACTCAAAACTTAATAAGTACTCCCTTTAACCTGTCTGACCCAGCTCTGGCTGGATGTGGCTTTGACCTTATGGACGTCAAAGAGCATTACCTAAGGTTAAAAGGAAGTAATAAAGACTATAAGTTTTACAGTATGGTGGATCGTAACATTCGTTATTTAATAGATGCGGTTGGTAACAAAGATCTCACTGCCTATACTTCTTCTGATGGTGCTAGATTTAGAGATTATTTGTTGCAAAAAGGGTTGGTCCCAAGTTCCATCAAACGAGCCTTTGCATCCCTTCGTCCAATGATTAACTTAATGATTCAAGAGCACGGCTTGGATATTAAGAACCCGCTTGCCAATACATTTATGCCTGATGGCCAGAACACATCAAAACGACAGCCCATTCCCTTACCAGCTATCAGACATATTCAATCGTTGTGCGTGGATATTGATGATGATATTAGATGGCTTGTTGCGTTAGTCAGTGATACCGGTATGAGGCTTGCTGAAGCCTGTGGGCTAGAACGAAGTGATGTTGTTCTGGGTGGTCCAATTCCACACATTATCATTAGACCCAATGAGGCCCGCAGCCTCAAGACACAAGCCAGTGAGCGTAAGGTCCCGTTGATCGGCGCTTCATTGTGGGCAGCCACACAAGCCTTTTCAGTACCTTATAGGAAAGATGACAACTTCCTCTTTCCCAGATATACCAAAGGTGGGAAGTGTAATGCTAACTCTGCGAGTGCTGCCCTGAACAAATGGCTGAGAAACTATGTTGATGAGGGTGTTGTTATTCATTCCTTCAGACACAGTATGCGTGACCGGCTTAGAGCTGTTGAATGCCCCTCAGATGTCGTTCATCAAGCTGGCGGGTGGAGCAGAAGCAGCGTTGGCGAGAACTACGGTTCTGGATACCCACTGTCTGTGCTTCACAAGTGGCTTAAGATGATTGAATAGCACAATACTTCCTCCTTGGAATATCGTAATTAACGTTAATTATAGGCCCCCATGAGGGGCCTTTTTGATCCAGAAGGAATTTAATTATGAACAAAACAAGTGACTACAAACTCCACCCATACTGCTTTATCTCAGCGTTGCCAGACACAAAGGTCCTCATGCCTTTGATTGACTGCACACAACAAGCAAACCTAGCAGAGGTACACAATGATGATGGGTTTATTTACTCAGAATATAAGCACGATGGGGCCAGTGAACCGCTCAAAGTGGGCTATAGACTTCCTGAGGTTATTTCACCAGCCAGTGCTGACACCTTCCTTGCAGAGGTGCTGGTTGAAGATGTGGCAGGTCATACGTATGGCTCAATTGTGGGTGGAACAATCCTATCTCCTACAAAGTTTAAGCCTGCAATATATATCCAATGTGGTGACAGAGCCTGCGGTGGTGATCCTCGTATCGTTGATGGATCTAAAGCTGGTTTAACTTATACAACAGCTGCCACTATGAAGTTGTGCCTTAATCCTGAGTTGAGGCAGGAGGTTCATTTAGCAGCGTCTGATAACCCACCATCTTGGAACTCCCATTGTGCTTTTTCCAGCCCTGAGGTGGTGACTACGTTGTCTGGCGATAGTGCAGTGTGTGATGATCCAACAAAACAAGCAGGCAAGATGACCAGCTACTTTGACATTGTGAATCGCGTAGTGAGGCTGCTTGGTGTGGAAATTGATGGTAGTAAGTTGGTGATGACTGCTTAGAGGTTCACACCCACAAGCTAACATTGATGAAATGCTTGTACCACCGGGGTTCCCAAGGGATTTGATGCGCGCCAGGAGTGGACCTAACTAAAGGTCATTGCCCAACGGAAGAGCTAGAAGCCCCTAAATACAAGCTATTACAACCATACCACTGCGTTTCAAGCCGAGCAAGAGGATCTTTGTGGTTCTCAGTTTGGTTCACAGTTAAGCAAGCCATACATTGCAGCCTCTAATGGTTGTGGTGTGTGGCTTACTTTATTTGTATTGATAACTGATACGCTCAGGCCCCATAGCCTCCCACGACCACCTTATCCCGGAATCACTACATGACAGATCTATAGGCTGTTATCGTCAACCGATCTCAGATGCCACAAGGGACGGACACACAGGCCTTCCAGCAGGTGATGTCATCATTAGTATGATAGATTTTAATGGCTCTGCGGGCTCCTTGTGGTGTCTGGGATGGGTTATCAGTTTGTACTCACTGAGTGGACTATTGTGTTCGATATCCTAGGCTTAATGAAGGGCTTCCTGAGTGCCGAAAAGAGCCCTAACGCCTTGTTTCATATGCCTAATACACTGGCTTGGGTTGATATATAAGCGTCTCTGAGAAGGCTTGTATGGAGGCCTCAGAGGCACTTTTGATGGTGGTTATAACCCTGATTAACCCATGATATCAGCTGGGCTGTGAGTAAGTTTAGGGGGTGTGGTCAATAAAAACGGTTACCCTATATTAAGGGTGTTGTTGTCTGCTCTTGAGGTGGACTCCAGCCTCTTTTGTTGTTGCAGATAATGGCAGCATTGCAGCTACTTTGGTATTTTCTCTATATGAGCTGTGGTTTACCAATAACCCCTTTTATGCTGCAATGGTTACACTTAGTGTCATTTTTAGGAATTAAAGATATGCTCCAATTAGCCTCACTAGGCCATTAATTCAGCAAGGCTTCTCTAAAGTACGGATGCACAGCACTCATCGTTCAAGAAGTCGATTAAGGCATTTAGATGAGGGTATTGTGCAGTACAGTTCAATACCCGTCCCTCACGCTCTTGTTTAACTAGCCCAACTGATGTGAGCTTAGCTATATGATGAGATAAGGTTGAATTGGGCACCTGTAAGTCTTCTTGCAAACGGCCGACGGGCAGTCCGTCATGGCCAGCTTTAACCAGAAGTGTAAAAATACTCAGGCGCGTGGGGTGGCCGAGTTCTTTAAAGGCGTTAGCTGCTTGTGTGATTTCCATATTTCCATGATAACAGAAATATCTTGACCAATAGCGTTAAATTATATATATTTCCATCATTCTAGTAATATGGATAACGATACAATGTCTGCAATAACCCAACAGTCCCTACAAGATGTGCTTTACATGTTTACCTACTTGCTGCTTGAACTCACCATGCTATTTATTGCAATCAGTTATTTGGTAGGTGTGTTACAGCTATACATTCCACCAGAAAAGATTAGAAATGTGCTCAGTTCAAAACATGGCAAAGGCTACGTCATCGCTGCTTTTATGGGGGCCATCACGCCCTTCTGTTCTTGCTCTACCATCCCATTCTTAAAAGGACTCATTAGAGCCAATGCAGGTTTTGGCCCGATGATGGTTTTCTTGTTCTCCAGCCCACTTCTGAACCCCATTTTAATCGTTTTGTTTGCCGTTACATTTGGCTTCAAGATTGCAGCAATCTATTTCGCCATGTCCATGGGCATTTCTATCATGGCAGGCATGGCCTTAGAAAAGCTTGGCTTTGAAAAGTATATTATAGTTCCCGAAGAAGTTGCAGAAAAAAGCAGTTGTAGCTCTAGCTCTAGCGCTACGCCTAACAAGTGGAGACAACTATGGGTAGAGGTGTGGGCTGATTTCAAACAGGCCTTCCCTTACCTTTTTATAGGTGTATCCCTGGGAGCTATAATTCATGGCTTTGTGCCTACAGACTTCATCGCCAACTATGCAGGAAGCGATAACCCATTGGCCATTCCTTTTGCTGCGGTGATTGGCATACCGCTCTATACCCGTGCCATCGTTATGATCCCGCTCGCTGCTGCGTTTGTTGCTAAAGGCATGGGAATTGGAGCAGTAATGGCGTTTGTCATCGGCAGTGCCGGTGCCAGTATTCCAGAACTTATTCTGTTACGGTCATTGTTTAAAACACAAATGATTATAGCCTTTATCCTCGTGGTACTTAGCATGGCGATCACAACAGGTTTTGTTTTCTCTTATCTTTTTTAACCAGCAGGCTGCTACACCTAGTTAAAGGTCAAATATGGAAAATTATTTGTTATTTACTTTGATCGCAACTGTAACCATTTTGAGCCCCGGCCCCGGGGTCTTATTAACGCTTACCAATTCCATTCGCTATGGTTTTTTTGGTGCTATTGGAGGGATCGTAGGCATAGCCTTTGGTACATTTATTGTTGCAGGGTTATCTGCAACCAGTGTTGGGGTTATTTTAGCAACCTCGGCTATGGCATTCATGGTAATGAAATATATTGGAGCTGCCTATCTGATTTATTTAGGTATCAAATTATGGCGCTCTCCTATCACTAAATTAGACACTAGCAGTAGAACAGCTGGAAATATTAAAGTTCAGTTTCTTGAAGGCTTAACAATACAGCTAACAAACCCTAAAGCTGTTTTCTTTTTTATGTCTATTTTTCCTCAATTTGTAGACTTTTCATCGTCGCAATATGTCAGTAAGTTTTTGATGTTAGTGGTGACTTATAGCAGCCTCAACCTGCTTATCCATTTTCTATATGCCTACCTAGCAAGGTCGGCACGTAACTGGTTATCTACTGAAAAAGGTGGGCGTATAGTAAACCGGGCAGGTGGTGGGATTTTTGTATTATTTGGAATTGGACTAGCTTCTACAACCAAATAAAAAATCTGAGACATTACAGCGGCCGCCTGCAAGAACTAAGATGATGCAGAATGAACTAGACTCATAGACAACCTTCTTACTGATTTGCAATCAGAAATTTATAGCCATACCTTGTACTAAATAACATAAAAACGTTTATCTAAAAAAGGAATTGCTAATTTAATATTAATGCATTATCCTTTCACCTCAAAGGTGAGTAATTAATTACTTTTATTTAAAAACTCAGATCAACCACAGTAAGCGAGTCAATTCATGGGTAAACCAAGCGAACAGCGTCAACAAGAGATTGTCACTAGCACCATTGAATTATGTGCTGAGCAAGGGGTGAATAAAATCACTACACAGGTCATTGCAGACCGTGTAGGTGTGGCGCAGGCGACTATCTTTAAACACTTTAAAACCCGTGATCATGTGTTTGAGGCAGTGTTGCGCTGGTTGTCTGGCGGGATGTTCAAAGCCGTTGAACCTATGTTTAAGTCTAAAGCGAGCGCTGATGTACGCCTACAGAATATTATTCGCAAGCAGCTAGGTTTTGCCAGCCAGCACAAAGCCTTGCCGCGAATCCTATTCAGCGACCGACTGCACAGTGATTCAAGTGTATTAAAAGGCATAGTTCAGCAAGTGATGACACGAATGACAGAGGCGTTCACCCAGCTAATACGAGATGGTCTGGAGTCTGGGACCTTTGCCAGTACACAAAGTCCTGAGGACATGGCTAAGCTCGTGGTGAGTACCATGCAAGGAACCTTGATGCGCTGGTCTATTCACGACTACAGTTTTGACTTACAAGACGAGGGTCCAGCCCTTTATGAATATTATATGCAGGCATTGTTGGCAACTGACCCAGCTGCTTGGACAGATGGAATGATTGAGGATAAATGATGCGCGATTATTTAGAAGCAGGATTTGGGCGTTTAGCGACGTTAGTTTTCGACCACGCAAAGAGTTTTTTGGTGCTGATGGTAGTGTCGTTTGTGGTTCTGGCTAGTGGCCTGCAGTACATGCGTTTAGATACCTCCACAGAAGGTTTTCTACACGCCAATGACCCAGTGCGGGTGGCCTATAACGATTTCAAACAACAATTTGGGCAAGATGACCGCATTTTGGTTGCTGTGCATTCAGACGATCTGTTTGCACCAGCTAATTTGAAAAAACTAGAATCTCTTCACAATGCTTTGGCAGACCAAGTGCCCTACTTAGCTGCTGTTGATAGTTTAATCACGTCACGGGTGACTACGGGAGATGCGGATAGTCTTATCGTAAACGAGCTGTTTGATCCTTGGCCTACCACCACCGAAGACTATGCGCATCTAAAGACAGTTGCTCTGGCTAATCCATTGCTGACTAACTTGTTGGTTAATGAGCAGGGTAGTTTTACTAATATCATGCTCCAGATGCAGGCCTTTGACCATCAGGAAGTGGACGAAGAAATATCCATCGATGATTTGCTCGCCCTAGGTGACACAGATGCGTTAGAGCAAGAGCCTGAAATACCCTTAAGTGATGCACAAAAGGCCCAAATAATTGATGCTGTAGCCAAGGTGGCTGGTGATTACAGCACGCCTGAGTTCACCATTTATGTAGCAGGCTCTCCTCAAGTAACAGACTCCTTACAAACGATGATGGCCAACGACATGGTGTTTTTTGTAATCATGGTATTGGCCACCATTATTTTATTCCTAGGCATCCTCTTTAGGCGGATACCGGGTGTCGTACTACCTATGCTCACGGTGCTTATGGCTGTGACTTCAACCATGGGGCTGATGGGGCATTTATCTGTCCCAATACAAACCATTACTCAAATCATACCGTCGTTTCTATTGGCGGTAGGTGTGGGTGCAGCAATTCATGTATTAGCTATTTTCTTTCAGCAATATGATGCCAGTGGCGGCACTGCTGAGGACAAAAGAAATGCCATTATTTACACCTATAAGCACTCTGGTTTTGCCATTGCCATCACCTCACTAACTACAGCTGCAGGTCTAATCTCTTTTGCCAGTTCAGACATCTCTGCGGTAGCTCGATTAGGCGTTTTTGCGAGCCTTGGTGTGCTGCTATTGCTGGCCTATGTGTTGTTGTTATTGCCAGCGTTGATTAGCCTATTACCTCTGAAAAATAAGCCCCGTAAAGGGACTACTGTGAATCAGGATAAGGACTTTATGGCGGGCGTTCTGCACGTATTTAGTCGCACCTCAGTACGTTATTACCGCAGCATCTTGCTGGGTACCGGGGTCCTTACGATTGCTGGCCTAGCTGCCGTGACGCAAATTGAATTTTCTCATAATCCACTCACATGGCTGCCTCCAGAAAACACTGGGCGCATCGCCACGGAAGTGGTGGATGCACAAATGAAAGGTTCAATCACCATGGAAATCATTATTGATACCGGTGAAGAGAATGGTGTCATACAGCCTGCTCGTTTACAGGCCATGGATGAGCTTGGTAGGTATGCAAGCACCCTCACAGGGGATACTTACTTTGTTGGTAAGGTGGTCTCCATTGCTGATGTGGTGAAGGAAATTCACCAGGCTCTGAATGAGAATGACCCAAACTACTATGTGATTGCCGATAATGAAGAACTTATCGCTCAGGAAGTTTTGTTATTTGAAAATTCGGGTACTGATGACCTAGAGGATTTGGTGGATTCGCAGTTTAGTATCGCTCGTATGACAATTAAGGTTCCTTGGGTAGATGCTGTTGAATATATTGATCTATTGGATCAAGTCATGGCCAAGAGTGAGACTTTGTTTGATGACCAGGTAAAAGTTAGTAGCACAGGCATGATTGCCATGCTGGTGAAGACGGTCACTAGCGCTATTATCAGCACAGCGGTAAGTTATGGCATCGCTTTTGTGGCTATTGCAGTGATGATGGTGGTGATGTTGGGCAGTGTAAAGTTGGGTCTGGTAAGCATGATTCCAAACCTGTTGCCGGTGATTTCTGTGTTGGCATTAATGTGGCTACTGGGTTTGCCATTGGACATGTACAGCATGCTCATAGGGGCCATTGTCATCGGTCTGGCAGTAGACGACACGGTGCATTTCATGCACAACTTCAAACGCTACTTCGATCAGCACGGCGATACTGCTTTGGCGATTGAGCAAACCTTGCAGGGTGCAGGTCGTGCCATGTTGGTGACTACGATAGTGCTTTGTGCAGGCTTTTTTGCTTACTTCTTCTCAGCCATGAGTAATTTAATGGCATTTGGTTTGTTGACTAGCTTTGCCATTGTGGCAGCCTTGTTAGCCGACTTTTTGGTGGCACCGGCTCTCATGGTTTGGCTGCATAAAAGTAAGTAATACAACGATTTATAGAGGATGAGAAAATGAAAAACCAATTAGTGAAATGGTTAGTGCTGACCGCTTTAGCAGTGATTTCCCCCGTGACCACGGCAGCAAGTTTAACGGCACAAGAGATTGTTGCTCAAGTGGATGCCTTAGAGCAAGCCAATACCAGCGAATCTACCATGCAGATGATTTTAGTGGATAAAAAGGGCAATCAGCGTTCACGCACAATGAGTAGTCAAACCAAGATGTTTGGTGACGATGAATATAAATTATTGTTCTTTACTGCCCCTGCAAACGTTAAAGGCACTGGTTTCTTAACCTATGACTATGTTGGCGAAAAAGAAGATGATCAATGGCTATATTTGCCTGCATTAGGCAAGGCAAAGCGCATTGCAGCAGCGGATAAAAGTGGTAGCTTCATGGGCTCTGACTTCACCTATGCAGACATGACTCAGCGTAATATAGAAGATTATAGTTACAAATTATTACAGGAAAAAACTGTTGCTGGTTCCGACACATGGGTCATTGAAACCACACCAAAATCCCAGCAAGTGATTGATGCTACAGGTTATCTTAAATCCTATATGTTTGTGCGCCAAGATAACTTTATGGTAGTGCAGGCCATCCACATGATGCCAGATAACTACCGTAAGTACATGAGTGTTAAACAGTTGGCAAAGATTGGTGGTATATGGATGGCTACGGAAATAGAAATGAAAACCACACAAGGTAAAGTGGGTCAGCATAGTACGGTATTGAAGTTGTCGAATATTACTAATAATCAGCCAATAGATGAGCAAATGTTTAGTTTGCGTGAACTTGTGAAGGGGCGTTAAGGGTTATGAAAAACAAAGTTTGGAGGCCCTTAGCTGCTGCTTGTATTATGGTTAGTCCATTACTTATGGCAAATGATTTTGATGATCTTTTGGGCGGCTTCGAAGTCGATGAAGTGTTTGTCATTGAAGAGACGTTAGTGCCGCTAGAGGCTCAACAATCGCCTTGGCAGGTTTCGGGCCAAGTGTCCTTATACTCCAATTACGCATACGATCATGGTGCATCTGCAGCGCTGCCTAATAAAAATAATTGGTCTCGTTTGCAGGCTAAAACTAGGCTTGATGTTGACTATGAAGGGGCAGAATCCAGTCGCGCGCATGTGGATATAGGCATTGATTATGACCTGGCGTATCAATTCAATGGGCGTAGTAATTACCCAGAAGCTGCTTTAGATGAATACGAATCGAGTCTGGAGCTGGGCAGTTTTTGGTGGCAGTCTAGCTTAACGCCTAATTTGGATATAAAACTGGGTCGGCAAAATATGGTGCAAGGAAGCGCCGACATGTTGCGTATTAATGACACCGTAAATAGCTTGGATAATCGTTATCCTGGACTGACTCAGTTGCAAGATTTGCGTTTGCCAGTTGCGCTCACGCGGTTCGATTATTATCTACAGGATTGGCAACTTACGGCTGCGATGCAGCATGAGTTAAGGGCTCCAAAAGTGGCTACAGTAGGCGTTGATGTGTTTCCATCAAGCGCCTTTCCAAGTGCTTTGATGTCAAGCTTGCCAAGCTTGCTGGATCCTCAATACGACACTAGTGATGCTCCTTACATGTTGGCAGCAACAGGCCAGATTTTAGGTGTTGATAGCAGTTTTTATTATGGACGAGTGTTAGATTCGCGCTGGCATAAGCAAGTCACGCCCGTCCCTGCTAGAGTTTACAGCCTGATTAACCAATCTGGTATGGCCTTGAGTTTGGTGCAGGGAAGTTGGCTATGGAAGCTAGAGGCCGCACATTTCAGTAATTTGGAATACAGTAATGCCAGTACTAGCAAAAGCCGTAGCGATGTGATGCTTGGCTTTGATTACAATGGCTGGCGAGACATTAACCTAACAGTAGAGTGGGCCCAGCGCCAGATACATGACTTTGAGGCTGGTATGGCTCTAGCTCCAGATTTGCAGCTGGCCAAAGATAGGCAGTTAGCGATTCATATGATGTATCAATTCAACCATGACCAAACCAATGCTAATTTGCTGTTTACGGCAAATGGTGAAGGGCTGCAAGGCGGAGGCATGCAGAAATTTTGGTTGGAACATGAGGTCGACCAACAGTGGACACTCAATGGCGGCTTAATTAACTATTATGGAGGTAGCAATGCCATCTATCGCGCATTGTCCTATAGTGATAAAGTGTTTGTAGAGATGCATTACAGTTTTTAGTAAATAGCTTACCAAAGCAGGAGTTTAGACACATAAAACTAAGCCCTAGTTGCTGCCAATAAGTGATGCCAGTTGCGCTTAACTTAAGTATTTTATAGACCAAAACCAAGCACTGAAAATAAGGCCAACCGACGTAAGTCCAATTGGCCTCTTATTTAGTTAACGCCTTCAGCGGCTAAAAGTCTGTTAGGCCATCTTGCAGCCTCAGTCCAGAATACATAGACCCTTTTGACGTTCGAGACAGGTGTATGCCTTTTTCAAGTAACTTCTGTTTGAACTTACGGTTATTAACGACGTACTCACCGTTTTCATGCGCCCACAATCTGAACGATTCATAAAGAACAGAAGATGGTGCTCCTGCATTTATGTCTAAGATGCAACATTCATTAACCCAGCCAGAGATTACATCCATCTCGGATCTATAAGCCCTAGTGGCTTTATTAACGACATCGCAGCCACCAAGCCCTTCGTCAAGCCACATTCTGCATCCTTCTAGCGCCCAATTTAGTATCCCCGAACTTTCTGCAAGCAACTTAGTTGTAAGCTCTTTGTCTTGTTCGTCAGGGGCAACTGAGACCTCAAATGGAATTAGTTTTATGCGTCGCCAGATACCTATGTCGTTACCCTGAATATAAGGCTTATGGTTACCACTAATCCATAACTTGAAGTTTGGCTTAAACTCAAAATGCTCTTGGTGTAAAAACCGAGCAGTAATAGTATCTCCACCAGTTAGCTGTTTTAGTTCAGACTCATTAAACCGTGAACCTTCTTCAGTCTCCGTCGTAGCTACAAAGCGACTGCCCCTAAGTCTGGCAATGTCATTGTTAATCGCTCCTTTGCCTTTTGTCATGAAGGTGGACACTTGGGCTTGCTGTGCATAGTCACCGAGTATGGTTTGCAAGGTGTTAACGAAAGTGCTTTTACCGTTAGCACCGACTCCATAAAGAAAGAACAATACCTGCTCACTCGTGTCACCAGTTAGTGAGTAACCAACGGCTTTTTGAATAAAACGAATGAAGTCTTCATCACCACCTAACACTTGATGCAAAAAGGTATGCCATGTTGGGCAGCGTGCTTCTGAGTCAAAGCAGACTGTCGCTTTTTTGGTTAAGTACAGGTCCTTAGTGCTTCCCGTAATTAGTTCGCCACTCGCCAAGGAAATAACACCATTGTTGACACCTAATACTAAGTTCTTAGTGTCAAGCTTACTTGCAGGTAGGGGTATGCCTTCC